>Ga0233425_10000472_pt1 | contig 104892 bp, 84 predicted proteins | sample Watercolumn_Towu_2_FD_181712 | JGI IMG/M metagenome (GOLD analysis project Ga0233425, IMG submission 181712) | Freshwater microbial communities from Lake Towuti, South Sulawesi, Indonesia - Watercolumn_Towuti2014_140_MG | ecosystem: Environmental > Aquatic > Freshwater > Lake | place...
GAAGATCGTCCCAGGAGCCGCCACGCAAAACTCGAGACTCGCTCCTACTCGTCACCAACGGGTCTGTCGTGAGCGTACCTCGTTTCGCGTACGCCTTCTCGTCGTAGACGTCCTCGCACCACTCATGCACGTTCCCGTGCATGTCGTACAAGCCAAACGCATTCGGGCCGTACCGCCCTACGCTCGTGGTCCGTTCGAGGTACGGTCCCTTCGTGGTCGTCCCTTGCGGGTAGTTGCCATCCACGTTCGCCTTGTCGCCGTTGAGGACGTCGCCGAAGTGAAACTTCGTTTTCGTGCCGGCCCGGCAGGCGTACTCCCATTCCGCCTCCGTCGGCAACCGATACCGCCGGCCGCTTTCGCCTCCCAGCGTCGATAGCTTGCGGCAGAACTCCTGAGCGTCGTTCCAACTCACCCCCTCCACCGGCCAGTCGCTCGTGTTCAGACCGGCGACCTTGTCCATGGCGATGCCCGACTTCGAGAACCAGCTTGGATTCTTGCCCATCACCCGCTCGTACTGCGCCTGCGTGACTTCGTACACCCCCAGATAAAACGGCTGCGAGATGCGGACGCGATGAACGGGCTTTTCATCATCAGCGCCGTCATTTGACCCCATCTCGAACTCGCCCGCCGGGATGAGCGTGAACTTCATGCCGATGGAATTCGTGAGCGACTTGGCCGCGACGCTGCGTAGCTCGCGGAGCACCCACGTCCCGTTGAACTCTCCCTTGGACTGCGGCGTTTGGGCGGCTCCCAACTTGAGCCGGGCGAAGGTTTGCGTGTTCTTGCGCGCGTAGGCCACCAATTCGTCCAGCGACAGTTTTTGATCGCCGTCGTCGGCCGCTCCCTGCCAGCCGGTGAGCACGTGGTGGAAGAATACGCCATGCCCCAGGTCGGGCCACTCGAAGCTTTCCTGCCCGGCGCTGCAACTGAACAGGGCCACGATCCCCTTCGGCACCGGTTCGGTCTGCGGCCGGGTGACGCTCTTGAGTTTTACGGTCTGGCGGCTCTTGCCAAGCTGGCTCAGCGGGTCGTTGCGGCAGGCATCCACCAGTAGCAGCTTGCGATCAGCGGGACACCCCTTCAGCTTGTCGTAAATCTCCTGCAGCGAGATCAACCGCTGCCGTTTCGGGTCTTCCAGGTCGGCGTCCGCGGGACAGAAGAAGTTCCGTTCGTCCCCGTCGAACTGCACCCCGTGGCCGGAAAAGGCCACGATCAGCGCATCCCCCTCGTCCACGCCCGATAGCAGCAGGTCGAACTCGTTGCGAATCTTCTCCGCTTCGGGAAAGTACCGCCGCTGCGGCAGCGTTTTCAGGTCGTCGTGCAGGACCACGATGTGATCGGACTTGAACCCCGACCCCGCGAGCGTCTTCGCAAACTCCTGAATGTCGCTCCGCGTGTACCTGAGCGGTTTGAGCTGTTTGACGTCGTAGTCTCCGACCGCGACGAGGAAGGCGTAGTTTTCGCCCGATGCGGCGACGCGCGGCACGGCCACGCTCGCCCAAACAATCAACCAACCCGTCAAGCTGGACCAGTAACATCGCGAACCGTGACCCATGATTTGTCTCCCCCATAGTAGTAGGCACACTCCGTGTGCCGTCCGTCAGTACGATATCTTGATCCTCTCTCTCATGGAAACCAACTTGAGGACGACGGCACACGGAGTGTGCCTGCTACTTTACGGTCACTTGGTGTACCTGGCACTGACGGCGGCGCGGGTGACGCCGAAGGCGCGTTCCACCTCCTTGTATTTCGTGGTCACTTCGGGGCCGCGGCCGGTGGCGTCGGCGGAGCGGGCAAATTCGTTGGGGGCGTTCGGTTCGTCCGGCGGCGGCGGCGAACCTTTCGCCCACGCGGCGGCGAAGCTGGCGGTGATCGTGCCGACGCTGGACGAATTCGGCAGGCGTTCGGCCACGGCGGACCTGGCATATTCCATGACCTGGAACGAGTCGGTCTTTTCGTTCGTGACGTGCCAGCCGTAGATCACCGACTTCGATTTCGGCGGGATGATCCACTGCGTGTAGCTCTTGTTTTCGCTGAACGTGAACACGTTCAGGCCGTCGATGCTCAGGGTGACCGCGGTTTCGTGCGGCGAATCATTGCAGATGCGGATCGCGTAGATTTCGTCACGCTTGATGGGAACGTAGGCCAGTCCGTCGTCGTCCCGTGCCGGACGTGGATGAAAGTCGCCGCCTGACTTGACGAGGATTTCGATCCCATACGGGCTACCGGGGCTGGGCGAAATGCGAGGCCCAGCCAGCGTCGTGCGCGATTTGTCGAGCGAATCCTGCAACGTCCGATCGCGAGTCTTGTCGTCGGCGTTCGGGGGGAGTTCCACCGTGGCGCCAAACAGCGATGCGAGGGTCGCATCGCCAAACACGCCGCGATCGAACGACACCAGCACCTTGCCCGCCCGATCGACCAGGCTGAGTTGAATCTGCGCCGCGAGCCGTTTGGTCTTTTCGTCCACGACATCGCGGTACTTGCCTTCGATGCCCAGCCTCGCGCGGGCTTTCACGTCGATGCCGCTCTTCTTCAATTCCTCGGCAAGGATCTGCTGAATGCCCGGTCCGCTGCTCGCTGCCAGTTGCGGCGGAGCCGTGATCTCGCCGACAGCGACCGCCTGCTCGTCCTGGTCTTTGAGAAACTTCGCGACCTCCTTGGCCACGACGCCCAGTTCCTTCTGCAGGTTGCTGGCCGCCTGGGCAGCATTCGAGATCACGGCAAAAAGTGCCAGGGTTGTGAAGAATAATCTGCGTGTCATGTTGGATGTCCTTTCAGTATCTCCCTCTCCCCAGTCGGGCGAGATGTTTTAGAGCGTTCGGTGCGGTGTGCCCAACTCCAATTCGGAGGCGGTTTGTTGAAACGGAGACAGCGAGCGTTCGAGCGACTGCCAGTGAGTGCGTTTGATTGCGAAGCCTTGCATCAGCGGGCCGAGGCCCAACTCACGCAGTCGCGGGTTGAGTTTGATCAGAGTTTGAAGCTCCTTTGGGTCGGCGATGCCGAGTTCGGCGGCGACGTCCTCGAGTTCGAGGTCCTTCTGGTAGTGCCGGGCGATGGCGCCGATCGGTTCGGGAAAACTCTTCACGTCGCGGGCTCGATCGGGACCAACCTTCAAAAACGACCCCATCGCATCATCAACGGACCGCATGAACCGCTGTTCGTCCTTGTCCAGCAGTCTGCTCATGTCATCGATCTTCGGGAACAGACGGGTGACCTTGAGCCGAGCGTCGCCGAACACGGCCAGGCCATCGCGGATCGTGTCTTTGAACCGGATCATCCCGTGTTCGTGACACGCCATGCACGACAATCCGTTGACGACCTCGGGAGAGCCTGACGTTTCTTTCAGGTCGCGAACGATCTCGATCGGACCTTTGTCGATCCGTGCGCCCTTGGTGTCGACGAGCAGGTAGCCTTGCAGACCGTTCGGCAGGTTGAAAATCAATTCGCCGCCGGCGTGGTCGAATGCCTGCTGAGGGAATGGGTTTTGAGCAAACTTCGGCCCGAGCGGGAACTGAAAGAGGTTGCCGGTCCCCTCGCTCTTCGCGAAGTCGTAGCTTTTCCAGTACGCACCGTAGAGTGCCGCGTGGCGATCGACCAGACGATTGCTGGTCGACACGCCGCTCTCCGCGAACCCGGCTCGTGCCAGCTTGTCCCGCAGGAAATCGTTGTCCGGGTTCACCTTCAACTGGCGTTCCAACTCGGCGGCGGTGGCCGGCAGGTTGAGAAGCGTGTGGTACAGCGGAGGCCGCGACGCCGTATCGATGAACCAGTCCACGCGGACGAACGGCACCACCGTGCCCGTCAATTCGTAAACTTCCTTCGACAGCTCACGAAGTTCGTCATCAGTGCTGACATCCTGCTTGAGGCCATACGGATACAGCTTCAGGATTTCGTTCCATAGGTTGCGTTCGTCCCAGCCAAGGTCGCGGAGATCGACGACCAGCACGATTTCGGCCTGACCGGCATCCACAATTCGCGGGACCACGATCTCCTGTTTCCAACTCACACTGTTTGCAAGCTTCGCGAAACCCGCCCGAGCCAGCCGCAGGTCGGCTACATCGAAGTTCTTGCAGTTTTTCCCGACGCGCTGCTCGAACGAGTTGTTGTGCAGGTTGGCCAGGCTGAAGTAGCGTCGGTAACGCCGGTCCTCGCGCGGTGTGGCTCGCAGGTCGTTTCGAATGATGACGTACACGTCCTTCTCGCTGACGAATTTCCGCCGATCAGTGGTTGGGAACGGCGCGCCCGCTTCGATCCATTTTTTGAACACGTCCAGTTCGGCCGCCGACGGCTTTGGGTTTTTTCCCGGAGGCATGTCCTTCTTCATGCCGGCTCGCTGCCACATCAACGAGTCGTCCGGCTTGCCCGCGACGACGTACTTGGCCTGGTCGTCTTCGTCGGGGGTCTTGGTGAGCAGGATGTCACGATTGAGGACGTTGAAGCCTTCGACTTCAAACCGCAGTCCGTGACAACGGTAGCAGTAGGTTTTGAGCACGTTGTAGCCCTTCGCGGCGAGTGCGGGATCGGGATCGGCGGCACGTGCGTTCGTCAGGCCGTTCAACGTGAGTGTCGCCAGGAGCAGCGCGATGCGAGTCTTCATGATGCACCTTCCGCGGGAGTTGTGACGTGGAAACAGAAGTGTTGTGGGATTGCTGAGGTCATAGTATACCGTTGAGTTTTCGTTGTGGCAGCGTCTCGCGATTCCCTGAGTCGCGGCCCATCACGTCGAAGAAGCCCGGTTCCGTTTCGAAACCGGACTTCGATCGACGGGCATCGAGTTACCAGCACCTGGGACGCGGCTGGTAACCGCGGCCGAACGACGGCTTGCGGACGTACCCGCTGAATCCCGTCTTGGAACCATAAGCAGGATTCTGACCGTAGCCCTTCGGGGCATAACCATAGCCTGGTGTCGACTTGCCGTAGCCGCCGTAGTGTCCCGCCTCGGCCGATGTCGCTGCCAGCGCGCCAACACCCGCGAAAACCACCGCCGCCAGAACCATCGAAACCAACCGCGTCCGAGCGATGAACCGAAACATGTCTGTGCTCCTTGTTTGATTGCCTCGTTTGTTTGTTCGCGAACTCGCGTTCGCTTCTGCGAGGGAGAACGAGGTGGGGCGATCAATCTTTCGGGGATTTTTTTGTTGCGCGGCAAAACACGGTTTCAGGCGGATCGAGTGTAGCAATGAGTTCGGTCTCGCATCCGTGGCGAGCCGTGTGCCGGCAGGCCACAGGTTTCCGGCAACACTCAAGAACCCGCAGCCTGACGGCGTGCTGCTCGCCAACTTCTCTTCGGTGGCCGCACGAAGCATGAGCTATGACGCAGGCCGCAATCAGTTGGCAGGATTAGGACTTCCGGAAATCCTCAAAAATCTCGGAAGATCACCGCCCGGCCGTCGTTCTCCTTGGCGTGAAGGCGATCGAGCCTTGCGAAACAAGCAATCAAACCAATCCAAGCGAAAGAAGGAGATCAGTCATGTGCCAGTTCAAGAACCTGCGAAAGTTGGTCGGTGCGTTGGTGGTTTCGGCGGCGACGGTGAGTGGTGCGATGGTGAACAGCGCGACCGCGTGCGATCCGGCGTGTCATTTCCAATGGGTAACCACTTTCGAATACCGGACCGAGAAGTTCGTCGAATGGGTTGTCGAATTCGACGACTACGGCTGCAAGCACCGTGTTCCGGTCGTGAAGTACCGCACGTTCAAAGTGCCCGTGAGGAAGTACGTCAAGTTTTGCATCGGGTAGGACACAGCCCACCCCTCTCCCCCTTGGGGAGAGGGGTGGGCTGTGAGGGGCCGAGCAAGCGTCTCTTCGGGGTACCGGCAAATCACACGACGAGATGCCGCTTCGTCGCCGCTTGCATTTCAGTCCGGGTCAGAACACACTGACCTGCATGCTCGACACGCAAACGGATTCAGCACCGACGGACGAACAACTCGCGGACCAGATCGCGGCGCGGGACATTTCGTCGCGGGATCGGCAGCGGGCAGCGGAGGCATTTGAAGAGTTGTACCGACGCCACGCCGGAATGTTGGTGGGCTTTCTGGCCTCGCGAGTCAAACGCAGCGACCTCGAAGACATCCATCAGATGGTTTGGAAACGAATCTGGGAGCATCTGCCGACGAGTTTTCGGGGAGGCAACTTCCGAGCGTGGTTGCATCAGATCGCCCGCAACCAGTTGATCGATGTCAGCCGCCGGGCACCGATTGCAACGCTCGGTGACGCCGCGGACGACGGCCCGGGCGACACTGTTCGACCGGACGAGCCGCTGCTGGAACAGGAACGAATGGACATCCTCCGCCGTTGCCTCGACAAGCTGGAGCACGATCTGCGGTCGCTCGTGCAGGCGCGGTTGAGCGGCGACAGTTACGACGACGTCTGCTCTCGCCTCAACCTGCGGCCGGAGCGAGCTCACAAACTCTTTCATGAAGCCAAGGGACAACTGACAGCGTGCGTCGAACACTCGTGGCCAACAAAGTAGCAGAGACGCTCCGCGTGCCGTGACGGCACGCGGAGTGCCCGCAACACCTCGGTCGCGAGCGAAATCGCGTTTCAAAATCTCGAACGGCAGGCCGAATCGTGAACCTGTACGCTCTCGACATCCCCGATTCGCCGGCCGAACTGTCACCATGGCTGGAACGGCAACTGGCCGGCCTGCACATTGCCGAGCTCGTCGCGGAACTGTCGGCGATTCACGGATCGAACGCGGGCCGCGGCCGCACGCTTGATGAGGTGCTGGGCTGGCAATTGCCTCGCGTGCTGGAAGTCGGACTCGGCGAAGTGCCGCAGTCCGCGCTACGCGAACTGCTCAAGCAACCTCGCTTGTTGGTTGATCTGCAGGAACGAATCTTCATCGAAGGCGGCTCGTACTGGGACCGGTTATCGCAACGAGCCGACGACGTGCGGCATCACGTGGACGCGGGCTGGTCGCGCGTCTCCACGATGGTCGGCGAAGGCGATGCGAGCGCCGAGCGATCGGCCACGCTGCGTCTCGCCGATTTCGAACGTGATCGCACGCCAGTCGCCACTCGGTCCCGCTGGCGAAGCTGGGCGGTGACGATCACCGCGGCGGCCGCTTCGCTCGTGATCGGCATCTTCGCCGGAGATCGACTGCGTCCGACACCGCCGCAGGTCGCGAGCGGTTGGGGCTGGAGCCGGCCCGGAGCGCTCGCTCCCGTCGGCTCGCAGGCCGAGTACCTCAACCGCCTGGCCGATTCCGCCGAGGAGTGGTTCAAAAAGCGTCCCGACTCGCCGGCCGCGCTGTCAAAGCGCCTGTCCGAGTTCCGCGATGGATGCTCGACGCTGCTCCTGGCCGATCACCCACCGCTCGCCGCCGACACGAAGTCGTGGCTTCGCGAAAAATGCCGGGCGTGGGCCGGCAAGTTGGACACGCACCGAGCGGACGTCGAAGCAGGCCAGGACGTCGCGACCATCCTCACCGCCTCCGACGAAACCATCCGCAAGCTCGTTCACGCCCTGCGGACGAAGGCGACCGAAGTGGTCGGATAAACGACCGCCTGCAGAAATCAAAGTAGTAGACACACTCCGTGTGCCGTTGTGAACCGACGGCGCATCCGTTGTCGGCCGACGGCACACGGAGTGTGCCTACTACTTTCCGCGCTGTAATCTGCGACGCGATGACCGCATTCGTCACACCCCGGCCAGTCGTGTGTCCGCATCGCCGAAACGGTTGCGCTTCACGCCGAGGCGATCCATCAGCGACAGATACAAGCTGCACAGCTTGCGGTTTTCGTCGCCGTTGGGCAGGAAATCCAGCACGCGGCCGGTTTCCAACGTGCCGCCGAGGCCGCCGGCCAGAACGAGCGGGACCTTGGTGGAATCGTGCTTGCTGCCGGACCAGAGGTTCGAGAGGAACATCAGGCACGAATTGTCGAGCACCGTTCCGTTGCCTTCCGGCATTTCGTTGAGCCGCGTGGCGAGGTAGGCGAGCTGGCTGACGTAGTATCGCGACACGCGCTCGTAGTCGTCGGATTCGTCGTAGTGCGATGCCGGGTGGTGAGCCGTCCGCACGTCGAGGAACGGATAGAACAGGCCCGACAGGTCGCGGCACAGGAGCAACGTGGCGACTCGTGTCTTGTCCGTCTGAAACGCCATCGCGATGATGTCGCACATCAGCTTCATGTGCTCGCGGATGTCTTCCGGCAGGCCGTTGTCTGGACGCGGAATGGTGACGGCGACACGCCCGCGATTCTTCGCGCGGTCATCGGCATCGCCCTTCAAGTCGCGGACACGCTCGATCCGCTTCTCCACCTCGCGCACGCTCGTCAGGTACTCGTCGAGCTTCGCCTGATCCTCGCGGCTGACCTGACGGCTCAGGTGAGTTGCGTGCTCGGCGACGCGATCGAGGATGCTCTTCGTGCGCTGGCTCCCCTGATTCTCGAACAGGCTGTCAAACGCGAGCGACGGGTAGACTTCCATCGGCACCGGCGAATTCGCATCCTGCCACGAAATGTGCGAGCTGTACGCCATCGAAAAGTTGGTTTCGTGGTAGCCGGTGATCGGTTGTTCGCACCCGAGCACGAGGCTGGGCACCGGCGTCTCCTCGGCGAAGTGATTGGCGAGCACCTGGTCCATGCTGATGCCGCCCTTGAGTACCGCACCCTTCTGCAACGCCGCTCCCGACAGGATGTTCCCCGTCTGCCCGGGATGGATGCCGACTCCGGTCGCATGCTTGTTGAACAGGCCGGTGATCACGTTGAGCTTCGTCTTGAGTGGCGCGAGCGGCTTCAGACTCTTGCTCAACTCCATCTCGGCTCCGGCCCCCTTCGCCGACCAATGTTTCGGGTTGATCCCGTTCCCCATGAAGAGCGCGGCGAATCGCCTCGGCAACGCGGGTGAAGCGTTCCCAACGGCTTCGTCCCCCCAAACCGGAATCGATTCCAGCCACGGCAACGCCATCGCCACTCCGACACCTTGGAGCACGGTGCGGCGGCTGAGTCGGAATTGTTCTGGTGACATGCGGCGGCCTTTCAGCGAGATACTTCTACGGCTTCGTCTGTGGCAGCAGTGACGTGGCGAAATGGATTTTCTGATAGCCAGCCTTCGCGCATGTGTCCACAACACCTGTGACAATGGAAAACTTTGTTCGCGGGTTGACTTGAAGTTCGACGACACACAGACTGTCTTTGTCCAAGCGTGTCCGACGTAAGTATCGGGCTAGTGCTTTCAGCGTTTTGATCGTCACCTCGTCGTCCCCTTCGCGCACGGTCAATTCCCCGAGCGAGCCGTCTGCGGTGGTTTGCAGGACAACCAGCAATGGTGGCGGGCTGGCCTGAGCAGTCTCCATGGCGGGCACACGGCGTGGCTCGGGGGGGCCGGGCTCCTGAGCGAGTCCCAAACGCGACGCAACCTGAAACGAGATCAGCAACGCGAGCGACACAAAAATGAGATGCTGGAGGCGGAACATAACAAGCTCCTTTCGAAACCGGATGCCGGTTTTTTAGCAAACGAATTTCAACATCGAACGACGAGTTGGCTCGTATACCGCACCCGGCCAAGATTGGCACATTTTCACTTGGCGAGCGGGGGACGTAAGTCCCCCGAGGGAAAGTCGATCGGCGATCGCTCGGGGGGCTTACGCCCCCCGCTCACCTGCGTCATTCCATGCCGGGTGCGGTGTATTCCGGTTCAGACCATCGAAACCTGTTTCTGGGAGGCACGAGTACGCATCCATTTCTACTCTGGATAAAAGTACCAACCCGCGACTTGTCCCGCCAGAGCGAGAAAGTTACCGCCGGAGTGCATCGCGATGGGGACGAGGATCGTTTCGCTCTTCAGGAACGCCCAGGCCAGCAGAAAGCCTGCAATCAGATTCTCAGGACTCGCACGGCCATCAAACACATGGACCGCCGCGAAGACAATCCCGCTCATCGCGATCGTGCCGAGCCGGCCGCATGTCGGAAGAATGGCCAGTCCCAACAGCCCTCGGAAGATGACTTCCTCGCAAACGGGAGCCATCACGCACATGTGAATCAAAGCTCCAACGCTCGGTCTCGTGCGATGGATTGGAACCGTCCAACCGAAGGTGTGCCAAACACCAGCGAAGATCGCCAACGCGACCGCGATCAACAGGCCAAACCAAAGCGCAACGCGGAACCAATAGCGCCACCCTTGGGTCGGCGCGACTCTCAAGCCCAATTCCGTGACGTGGCCATCGCCCAAACACAAGACGGCGACCAAACCGGTCAGTGCGAGAAGCGAGTGGCCGATTCCCAACCAGTAACGGTGTTCAACGACTTCGAGAACGACCACGGCGAGAGCAATCGCACGGATCCATGGTGCTCGACGATTCGTGCGCTCAAATCCGGCTTGGTCCGTCATCATCCGATCCTTGTGGCTTTCACAACTCCGGCAGCGCGAGACCGACAAACTCGTCAATTGGTCGGATGATCTTGCCTGCGTTTTTTTAGGAACTGCGGACTGGTGACAATCGACTCGATGAGACTACCGAACCGTTCATCGTCGGCCGCGAGTTTCGCAGGCATTTGCTCGATGGTCTGCTTGTCAGACAGCAGCAGACTGCGGCCGAGGGCGTAGACGAACAGCTTGCGAATGAGGTTGTCCACAAACTCGTCTTGACGTTGGTCGGCCAGGTATCGCCGCAGGCCATCGACACCGGTCCTTTCGCTGCCGTCTGGGAAACTTGCCTTGGGATCGACCGGGCGACCGCCGAGGTCTTTGTCGCGGCGTTCGCCGATCGGGCCGTAGCCTTCGAACACGAGGCCGATCGAATCGAAACGCTGATGGCATCCGGCGCACGCTTTGTTGTCGCGGTGCCGGGCCAGAACCTGCGGCAACGTCAGGGCGCCGAGTTGCGCTTCGTCCTTCGGCAACTCCGGGACTTCCGGAGGCGGCGCGGGAATGTGCTCGCCGAGCAATCGTCGCACAACCCAGTAGCCGCGCTTGACGGGACTGGTTCGCAGGCCGGGCGAATTCTTCGTCAGAAACACCGCCATCGGCAACAGGCCGCCGCGGCCGTAGCGCCGCGCGTCGTCGATGCGAATCCAGTCGTGTAGGTCAGCCTTTCCAGGCTGACTGTCAGGCTGGAAAGCCTGACCTACGTCGATGCCGTAGTGCTTCGCGAGGATCGGGTTGACGAACGTGTGGTTGGCGTGGAGAAAATCCAGCACCGATCGGCTTTCACGGGCGACGTCGATGAAAAACCGAATCGGCTCCTCGAACATCGCCTCGCGCAACTCGTTCGTGAAGCTGGCGAACCGGTCGCGATCGACGCTGTTGTGTTCTTCGAAGCGGCGGATGTCGAGCCAGTTGCCCGAGAATTCGGTGGCCAATCCGCGGATGCGGGGGTCGCGCAACATTCGACGGGTCTGCGCGACAAGCACCTCCGGCTGGTGCAGGTCGCCGACGGCAGCGCGGGCAAGCAGCTCGTCGTCGGGCATGCTCGACCACAGGAAGTAACTCAACCGGCTGGCGAGTTCGTAATCGGTCAGCGGGCGAACGGCCTCGCCGGCCGCGGCCAGATCGAACCGGAAGCAGAAGTGCGGCGACATCAGCACGCTGACGATCGAGTCGCGGATCGCGTCCTCGTGGCTCAGGCCGTCCTGACTTCGTAGGTCAGGCTTTCCAGCCTGACGGCCGCCACCACGGTCGGGCGTGTCAGCCTGGAAAGGCTGACCTACGCGCAACATTCGATAAAACGCGAGCAGGTCGTCTCGCTCAGAAGCCGATAGCGGGCGGCGGTACGCTCGTTCTGCGAACTTTGCCAACGATTCGAGGTGACTCTGCTCGGCGTCGCGTCGAGCCCGTTCGATCCAGCGGATGTCGGCGTTCATGTTTGCGAAAAACGTCTCGATCGCCTCGACCGCCTGATCGCTGGCTCCGTTCTTGCGAGCCTTGGCGAGGTAGACATCACGGAAGCGATTCAGTTTGGATTCGGACGTCACATCCTTGTCCTCGGGCCGGGCGAAATCGAACTCGGCTCCTCCTGCGAACCGCGGCGGTTCGGCCCGCTCAAAGAACAGGTAGTCCTTGTACTGCCGAACCGGGGCGAGCGTGACGAAGTTGAGTTGCTGCCAGAGTGAATCAAGCTCCGCCCGCTCGGCATCGTCGAGCACAAGTTCGCACAGCGGCTGATCGTCGCGGAAATAACCCTGCATCAGATGGAAACCGGCCGACAGCAGCCGCACCTGAGCACCGAGGTTGGCGTCGGCGTAGTGGCCTCGGCTGGAGACCGCGAACGCGCTCGGGAACACGCGGCAGAACTTCGCCCGAGCCGCATCCGCCGCGGAATCCTCGCCGTCCCCCTGGCAACTCATCCGCCGCGAGGCAAGCTCCCGGTTCCGCCACAGCACGAGCGGTTGGCTGCCGTCGGAGATGCCCTTCACCTGCAGCTTGTCGATCTTCGGCTCGAATTCCTTCCGGCGTTTGATGACGAAGTCCCGCATCGTCTCGCACGCGCGGCGGACGTCGTCGATCTGTCGCCCATCGTTCGAAAGCTTTTTCCACAAGCCTTGAAGCTCTGCGAGAGTGTCTGCTCCGTCCGGATCGTTCAGCGCGAACCAAATCGTGGCGAGATACTTCGCACTCAGTTTCCGGAACGCGAAATCGTTCAGCGAGGCGGTTGGCTTGCCGAGCGCGGCTCGGTGCTGGAATTGCCACGCGGCGAAAAAATAGTCGGCGTAATCGACCTGATGCCGCTGGTAGAAATCGACGATGCGTTGCACGCAAAACCTGTCGCGGTCGGTTTCGGTGACAGCCGGGTGCGGTGCGAACACGAAGCCACGCGGCTTCAGTACGACGTGATCCGCCACCACCCGGGCGGCTTCGAGATATTTCTTGACGAGCGCCGGCGACATCGTCAGCGATTCACCCGAGTTGTCGAACCCCGCTTCGTTTGCGGGGTCGATCGGGAACTCGCGTGTCGGCCGAATGTCCACGCCCGTCAGGTCGCGGATCGTGTAGTCGTACTCGGCGTTGCTCAACCGCCGCGCCAGCACCGGGCCGGGATCGCCGGCTTGCAGGTCGGCTTCGTGCGTGCGGAAAGCTCGAATCCAGTCGATGACGGCTTGCCGTTGCTCGCGACTCGGCTGGCGTTTGGCCTTCGCGGGTGGCATCTCTTCGGCTTCAAGCCGATCCAGCACGATCTCCCATACGCGGTGCCCATTGGCCACGTCTCTCGCGGTCGCGTAGGTGCTCAAGTCCAGCTTCCCTTCCTGCTTCCCCGTGTCGTGGCAACCAAGGCAGTACGATTTCAGAAACGGATGCACGGCCGCCGCGAAGTCGCGTCGCAGCGTGCGATCGTTCGATTCACCCGCGGCCTTTGCGGACGCCACGCTGGCCGACAGGAATGTGATCCCGCCGACGATCGTCAGCCGGAGCAGACGCGACTTGTCGATTGAGCCAAAGAGGGCACGGATCATTTTTGTGGGATGACTCGTTCAGAGGTTACTCAAAACTTAGGCAAGGATATCGCCCAATCGAAGGTTTTCACAGATTTCACCTCGCTCGGCCTGAACTGCGTGGTTTAGCCTCAACGCCGAAGGCGTGAGCGCCGAGCGTCGTACGGGGTACGTCCAGCGCGAACGCCTTCGGCGTAGCGGCTAAACAAATCTGATTCTCAGCGTTCGAGTCCTGCGAGCCACACGAGCAGGCCGATGAGGCCGCCGACCATCGCCCACGCGATCAGGAATCCGAGCCAGTCTGTCGGCGTGAACCTTGGGATTTCGAAACCGAACCGGCGCCAGGTTGGCGACGCGAACGAGGCCACGCTGGCATAGTCGAGGCTCCGGCCGCTCAGACCGAGTGTCGCCTGTTCGGCATGGTCGGTGGGTTCGGTCGCACACGCGAACGTGTCTTCGTCGCCAACCGGCGTCAGCAGCCGAGCAAAGAACGGGTCGAGGAGACTGGCCGGTTGCGGTTTCGTCAGCAGACTGACGACGATCAGCGATCCAAATTGGGCAACGAGCATCAGCAGAATGTGAGCAGGCTTGCCGAGCAAAGCAACGCGGGCGGCGAGGTCTTCCAGCAGCGGCAGCCCCGCGAACCACGCGGTGGGAAGGCTGGTGAGGCCCCACACGGCGAGCCCCGAGATCGCGCTGGCCCACGCGCCGGCGGGGTTGGCTCGACGCCACGTGACACCGAGCCACACGGCCGGTCCCATCAGCCCGATCACCTGCACGGAGACGGTCAGCAGTTGCGTGACGCTCGTGGCCGACACTGCGGCAACGATCCCCGCTGCCAGCATCAGGCCGGAAGAGACTCGGCCGGCGCGCAGCAGGTGAGCGGGCGACGTGTCGCGGGCGAAGTGGACGTAAAAGTTGCGAGTCATCACGCCGGCTCCGACCACCATGATCGTTTCGGCGCTCGTCACGCCGGCCACGATGCAGGCGATCATCAACCCGCGCCAACCGTCACCCAGCAGCGATTGAATTGCCCGTCCGAACAGCGTTTCGCTGACGTGCCGGGCCTCTTCGCTGGTAGGGTCCAACCCGCTCAGCAGGTCGGCAAACAACACGGCAGCGACCAGACCTGTGAACGCCCACGCGATCGTAAGCAATCGCTTGATGAAATTGCCGTAGGTCATGCCGAGTCGGGCTTCGAGTTCGGTCTTGCCGGAACCGGTCGAAGTCATCACGTGTGGTTGGGCGACGATGCCGGACAGGCCGAGCAGCGACATCGCGAGCACGAACCAGGCGTTGCCTTCCTTCGATCCCGGCGGAGCGGTCACGGCAAGCATTGCCGGGCCAAGCTTCTCGTGGAGCGCTGCCATGCCGCCGATCGCGTCGAGACCGACCGGGACCAAGAGAAACGACAGCACGATGATCAGGACGCCCTGCAGGAAATCGGTGTACGCCGCCGCCATCAGCCCGCCAACCATGATGTACGACGAGAACAAGATCGCCAGCGCGATCACGGACGTTTGCGTCGGCACTGCGCCGCCGGTGGCTCCGGCGATGGCGGCCCCCGCGCCGCGCAGCAGCAGCGCGATCGACAGCACGAGGTACGCGAGCGCGACCAGCGAGTACATCAGTTCCAGTCCGCGACCGAACCTGACGCGGAAAAAATCGCCGGTGGTGATCACTCTCAGCCGGCGAACCGCCGGGGCGATCAACCAGTAGAACGGCGTGGAGAACAACCACATCCACTGATACCAGATGCCGCCGAGGCCCACGCGGGCACTCGCCCCCGCCACCTGCACCGCCATGTCGCTGTGCGTGCCGGTACACAGCCAGTGCATGATCAGCAGCCCCTTGCCGAACCGCCGCCCTCCGAGAAAGAAATCTTCGTCGGTGTGCACCTTCGCGCTGGCCCAGAACCCCACGGCGATCACGAGGGCGAAGTAGGCCACGATGACCAGCAGATCGACGAGCGAGAGGCCGAAGAAACCGGTCATGTGTGATTCTGGAAGTGGGAGTTTGGCGATCGGTATCCCCGAACGCTGCCAGCCGGATATCGGTTGGTGACATCCGGCCTTGGCGTGCGTATCATGCTTGTCACACGGACGGCGAAGTGCAAGTGCAGGCGAAAGTCCTCGCGGTGGACGTTGAATCGTGCGGTGGAGGCGATCATGAATCGATCGAACAGGTTTCAGGTTCGAGCCTGGCTGGTGCTCGCGGTTTCGACCTGCGGCATCGCGACGGCGCTCGCTCAGGGGGGGGGGCAGCCGGGTCAGGGCAACAACGTCTTTGGAATTCGAGTCGATGCGGAAGGCGTGGTCCGGCCGGTGTTCGGCAACGATAAGACCGGCAAGCTCGATCGGAAGCGACGTGCCGAGCTGGCCGACAAGGAATTGCCCTCCGATCTCAACAAGTTCAGCCCGCTGCGCAAGGTGTCGCTCGTCTGGCTGGAAGCGGCTTGCGCGGAGTTCGCGGAGCGGAAGGAAACGCTGTCCGACGAGCTGCAGTATCTCGCCGGGTTGCAGCGGATCGACTACGTTTTTGCGTATCCCGATGAGCAGGACCTGGTGATCGCGGGTCCGGCGGAAGGGTTCGCAGTGGATGTGGGAGGCCGGCCGGTGGGCATCAGTACGGGGAGACCTCCCCTGCGTCTGGACGACCTGCTCGTTGCGCTGCGGACGCTCGAACGCGGCGGACCGCTGGGTTGCTCGATCGACCCGGTGCCTGCCAATCTCGCACGGCTCAAAACCTACGTCGAACAGAACAGCGGCGCGGTCACTCCGGCGGGAGCGAAGGCGCGGCATGAGGAGTTCCAGAAGATTCTGGGGATGCACAACGTGCGCGTGTTCGGCGTCCCCACCGATTCGCACTTCGCCGAGGTGCTGATCGAGGCCGACTATCGGATGAAACGGTTGTCGATGGGTTTGGATGCCTCGGGCGTACGAGGATTCAAGAGCCATCTCGCCATGCTCGGTCCGGGAGCAAACATGATGCAGCGGTGGTGGTTCACGCCGTTGTACGATCCGTTCACTCGCAGCGCGGACGGGTTGGCGTTTCAGATTGCTGGGCAGCGACTGCAATTGCTCGGGCAGGACGAAATCGTGTCCGATTCCGGGCAGGTGGCGGATGCTCCGTTCACGCGCGCGTCGGAGCTCAAGTTCGCGAGGCATTTCACGGACAAGTTTCCCGAACTCGCCGATGCCAACCCGGTGTTTGCCGAACTACAGAGCCTGGTCGATCTGGCGATCGTCGCCGCGCTGCTGAAAAAAGAGCGGTTGCCGGACAAGGTCGGCTGGGGAATGTCGTTGTTCCTCGATGCCGATCGCCTGCCAAACGCGAAGCGAAACATCCCGCGGCAGGTGGACGCGACCATGAACTACAAGTCCGGCACCCGGTTCATCGGGCTGATCGGCGGCGGAATCACCGTCGATGCCCGACGGACGGTGATACAACACGAATTCCGAGCCGACTCCGACGGCAAACTGCAGTCCACGCGCCAGACGAACGCCTCCGAAGAGCGGCCAGCCAAGCATCCGTGGTGGTGGGACTGAGCGTCATTCCTGACGTATTGAGGGCGAGGCTCCTGCCGAGCCGCGGCGTGGTGAAACAACGGAACATCCGGCTCGGCGGGAGCCTCGCCCTCCCATCAAATGGAATCGAACGCGAGTGCAAACACATGAAAATGACCTTCGGAATGCCGTGTCTCATCCTCGTGCTGATCGCAGTTTCGGCAGTTGGTGGAGAACAGTTTCAGGCAGGAGCCGCGACGAGCAACATCACGCCGGAGATCGGACGCGAGATCATCGGCGGGTTCGTGCCGTATTCGTCGAAGCACGTCCATGACGAGCTGCATGCAAGGTGCCTCGTGCTGGATGACGGCGTAACGGATTTGGCTCTCGTCGTGTGCGATCTGCTGGGGATACATCGCGCGGTGAGCGATGAGGCTCGGCGACTGATCACAGAGCAGCACGGCATCCCGCGCGAGTGCGTCATGATTTCGGCGACGCACACGCACTCGGCCAGCAGCGCTTTGGGCCGCGATCGGCTACAACCGGACCAGACGCTTGACGATTACCAGCGGTTCGTCGCCCGACGAATCGCCGACGGTGTCGGCCGAGCGCTCAACAACCGACGTCCGGCAGAGATCGCGTTCGGGACGGCCGACGCTCCGGAACACGTATTCAATCGTCGCTGGCACATGCGACCGGGAACGGTGCCGGTCAACCCGTTCGGCGGCAGCGACCTTGTGAAAATGAACCCGCCTGCCGGCAGTCCAAATCTGATCGAACCTGCCGGTCCGACCGACCCGGTCGTCTCGATCATTTCGGTGCGCGAACCCGGCGGCCGGCCGATCTCGGTCTTCGCCGCGTACTCGCTGCACTACGTCGGCGGCGTGGGGCCAGCGGATGTGTCGGCCGATTACTACGGCGTATTCTGCGAGCATCTGAAAAAATTGATGGCGGGCGATGCTCGCGAAGACGGCGACCATCCACCATTCGTGGCCTTGCTGGCCAACGGCACGAGCGGCGACATCAACAACATTAACTTCCAAACCCCGCGTCCGGCGAAGAAGCCTTACGAGCAGATCCGCTTTGTCGCCGAAGACGTCGCCGGTAAGGTGCATGCAGCGATGGCGGCGTTGAATTATCGCGATCACGTTTCGCTGGCGGCGAGCTATCGCGAACCTGTGCTCGCATGGCGGCGACCAGATCCGAAACAAAAGAAATGGGCCGAGGAGACGGTGGCCGCGGGTCCAAAGAGCAAGCAAGATCTGTCGTTCATCTACGCCGAACGGGCGTTGCGCCTCGCAGACTATCCCGAAACCACCACAATTCCGCTGCAAGTCCTCCGAATTGGCGATGTATGTATCGGGACGATGCCGTGCGAGGTCTTCTGCGAAATCGGGCTCGATTTCAAGCAGCGCTGTCCGATCCAGCCCGCGTTCATGGTCGAACTGGCTCACGGTTATTTCGGTTACCTGCCCACGCCGCGTCAGCACAAACTTGGGGGCTACGAAACGTGGCTGGGGACGAATCGCCTGGAGCCCGAAGCGTCGGACAGGCTGTTGAGCACGCTGCTGCAGATGGCCGCTGAAATAAAAAACGCGAAGCGTGCCGAGCAGCCCTAGCTCCCGGCACGTCGCGTTCAATGTCTTTGATTCAAGCGCACCCTGTAGGACTCGAACCTACAACCTTCGGTTCCGTAGACCGATGCTCTATCCATTGAGCTAAGGGTGCGATTGATCGCGCGACCGTTCGAATTCGGCGCGACCGACTGGACTATACAAGGTGAAAAAACGAAGTCAAGCAGCACGTCATCAACGGACACTCACCGTGCGATGTCCGGCAACGGGAGGCGAACGGGCTGTCCGGCGGAGGCACTTCGGGTGACGGCTTCGGTGAATTCCATGTAGGCGACGCCGGTTGCGAAGTCAGTCAGTCGGACTTTTTCTTGGCCGCGAATCGCGCAGATGAATTCCTCCTCGACGCGCCAGCGCCCCTGCCTTTCGGGCAGGATGTCGATCCGTTTGAGTTCGGGATCGCCGATTCGGCCGCACCACAATTCTTCGCGGGGTGAAATCAGATACTTGATCGTGCCGTTGCGGCCGTAGAGGTGAATTTGCTTCCCGGGTCCAAATAAGATCACGCCGCTCATGTGATAAATTCCGTGGCCGCCTCCGGCGAGTTGCGTGACGATCTGCACGCTGTCGGGGACGGTGACTGGCATCTGGCGGCACAGTGACGGCACCGGACGTTGCGGTTCGAACGTCGTCGTCTGAGCAAACACGCTGACCGGTTGCGGCGCCCAACGGCAGAGCGTCTCATGCAGAATCCCCAGCGTGAGCACATTCAGCCCGCTCAGCTCCGCGTCCTGACGCCAATGCAGTTCCTTGCTGTAATCCCAAAACGTGTCGTCCGCGCCGATGACCACGACTTCGCGAATCTCGCCGAGATAATTGTCGGCGATCAGTTGCCTCACGAATTGATCCTGCACGAGGCCGAAGGGGCTGGGGACGATCTGCGCGATCAGGTTGGGGTGAGCCCGCGACGCACGGAGCATGCGGTGGGCTTCCGCCGCGTTGCGGGCCATGCGAGCTTCGCACAGGACATGCTTCCCAGCGGCCAGTGCCGCGCAGGTGACTTCGCAGTGCAGGTTGGGCCACGTCCCGATGCAAACGGCATCGATCTCTCGATCAGCAACGAGTGCCTGCCAGTCGGGGTACGTCTTGGGGATATTCAACTCGCGAGCCGCCCGCGTTGTCGATTCGCCGCTGCGGTTCACGACTCCGACGATTTCTACGCCGGGAATCGCTCGGAATCCCGGGATGTGCCGCACCCGCGTGTTGTTGCCGGCGCCGACGATGCCGATCCGCACTCGTTGTTCTGCCATCGAAAACTCCGCTCGTCGTGAACTCGTCCAGCCGTTTCAAAACGGCCTGTGGTGGGCGAGTATAGCCCGCGTGAAATGACGTGGCTACGAAGCGGTCGCGGCGGGTTTCGCGCGATCGTCAAACATGCCAAAGCGACGTGCGAGGGTCATCACAATCGGTTCGGTCGCTCGGATCGATCCGGCTTTGCAGGCCTCCGGCATCCGAACCCGCGGCGGCTTCGCGCCCTCTGAAGATCAGGTTGGACTTTGGCTTTCCCACCGACGTAGAATGCTCGCGGCTGGAGTGGTCCAAGCGGTCGCTGCGAAGCCTGCTTCGCAGAGGAAAGTCCGGGCTCCACAGGACGCCGTGGTGGGTAACGCCCACCATCCGCGAGGATCGGGAAAGTGCCACAGAAAACAAACCGCCGGGGAAGAGTGAAGTGGGAAGTCCGAAGAGTGAAAAAGTTGGCGAGCTTGGAACTGCGATCGCGGTTCACAAGTTCATGGTTTTACTACTTCACTCTTCTCACTTCACTCTTCCCCGGCAAGGGTGAAAAGGTGCGGTAAGAGCGCACCGCGGTGAGGGTGACTTCACCGGCACGGCAAACCCCACGGGGAGCAAAACCAAACAGGAAGGAGACGGCAACCCGAGTTCCTTCGGAACACGATTCCCGTCACGGACTGGTTCCGGCCCGTTGCACTTCCGGGTAGGTTGCTTGAGGCGACGAGCAATCGTCGTCCCAGAGAAATGATCGCTCTCGACAAAACCCGGCTTACCGGGCCACTCCAGTCATTTTGATTTCCGATTGTCGATTTTCGATTGCCGATTGAAATGTTCACAGGTCTCGTCGAGGGAACCGGGGTCGTCAAGGAACTGACGGAGGAGGACAACGGACTGCGGCTGGACATCAAGGTGCCGCGCGAGATGGCTCGCGGGTGCGAGATCGGCGACAGCGTGGCGATCAACGGGTGTTGCCTGACGGTGATCGAGCGACGACGGCGGCGGTGGTCGTTTCAGGCTGGACCCGAAACGCTGGCGAAGACGAATCTCGGAATGCTCGAAGTCGGCGACCGCGTCAACTTGGAGCGGGCGCTGCTGCCGACGCAGCGGCTCGGCGGGCACATTGTGCAAGGCCATGTGGACGGCGTCGGGCGCGTCGCGAAGATCGACGCGGAGGGCGATTGGACGCGGATGTGGTTTCGCGTTCCCAAGCCGCTGGCCGTGCAGATGGTCGCGAAGGGATCGGTCGCGGTGGACGGTGTCAGTCTGACCGTGGTCGATGTCTCCCGCGATCAATTCAGCGCCGCCCTGATCCCGCACACGCTGGAGCACACGACGCTCGGTTCGCGCTCCCGCGGCGACACGGTGAACATCGAGACCGACATCCTCGCCAAGTACGTTCAGAAATTGGCGAGCCAGAACGGCCGGACCTGCTGATTCGTTTAGCCGCAACGCCGAAGGCGTGCGCGCCTGCCGCGGCAACATCTCATTTCGTTCGTGCGGACCCGCGTGCAGCCCTGCGGGCTGGCGGCTAAACGAGTAACTTCGTAACCTCTTCCAATGCGAGACGCGGATCGGCAGACGCGAAGTCATTTGATGGACCTGTTTGAGCAGCATGGGTTCCATCCGCGCACGGACCTTGGACAGAATTTTCTGATCGATCTGAATCTGATCGATTACCTCGTTGAGAAGGCGGACCTCGGACGAGACGACATCGTGCTGGAAGTTGGCACGGGGACGGGGTGCCTGACGGCGGCGATGGCGGGGCTGGCTGGCGAGGTGGTGTCGGTCGAGGTCGATCGGCGCGTGCATGGACTTGCGACGGAGGCATGTGCGGGGCTGAGCAACGTCACGCTGTTGCTGACCGATGCGCTGAAGAACAAAAACCATTTCTCGCCGGTCGTGCTCGACTGTCTGGGGGCCAAGCTCGCGGCCGTTCCGGGGCGGCGATTGAAGCTGGTCGCCAACTTGCCGTACTGCATCGCGACGCCGGTGGTCTCGAACCTCGTCGCTTCTGATTTGCCGTGGGAGCTGATGCTCGTCACGATCCAGTGGGAACTGGCCCTCCGCATGCGGGCCAAACCCGACACCGAGTTTTACGGAGCAATCTCGGTTTGGTTACAATCGCAGTGCGATGTCCGGGTGATGAAGAAGCTGGGGCCGAAGGTCTTCTGGCCGCGTCCGCAAGTCGATTCGGCGATCGTGCGCTTGCTGCCGAATCCCGAACGCCGGCAACAGATCGACGACCGGGAGTTCTTCCACGACTTCATCCGGCGGTTGTTCACGCAACGCCGGAAACTCGTGCGGAGCGTGCTTGTGGGAATGTACCGCAAAGAGTTGTCAAAGTCGGAGGTCGATGAGGCGTTGCATTCGATGCCACTGGCCGAGGGCGCACGAGCGGAGCAGCTTGATGTGCCAACGCTGGTCGGTTTGTCGAACGCGATTGGACAAGCGGTGAATTTCACCACGTCGAGAGTTTCAGAGTGACCGAGGGCTCAGGATCAACTTGTTACAGGAGGGATGACCGTGCAAGACCGCATCAACTACCGTGGCATCACATTCGACGACGTGCTGCTGGAACCGGCGTACAGTGAAACCCTGCCGTCCGAGGTGGACGTCGGTTCCTGGCTCACGCGGCGGATTCGGCTGAATGTGCCGATCCTCAGCAGTCCGATGGACACGGTCACGGAAAGTGACATGGCCATCGCGCTAGCTCAGGAGGGCGGGATCGGAATCATCCACAAAAACATGTCGATCGAGCGGCAGGGTTTGGAGGTGGACCGTGTCAAGCGCAGCGAGCACGGCGTGATCGTCGATCCACTGACGTTGCCGCCCGACGCCACGGTCGGCCAGGCCGCCGAGATCATGGACAAGCGAAACATCGGCGGAGTCCCGATCACAGAGAATGGGAAGCTGCGGGGAATTTTGACGCGCCGCGACCTGCGATTCCTCGCGTCGAAGGAAACCCGCATCGCCGAAGTGATGACGAAAGACAAGCTGGTGACGGCACCTGAGAACACCACACTGGAGGAAGCGCAACGAATCCTCCGGGAAAATAAAGTCGAGAAACTTTTGCTGGTTGACGAAAAGTATCAACTGAAGGGCCTCATCACGATCAAGGACATCGACAAGAATCTGCGCTTCCCGCTGGCGTCGAAGGATTCGCGAGGCCGATTGCGGGTGGGGGCGGCGGTCGGTGTGTTTGATTTCGAGCGGGCCGCGAAGTTGATCGCGACGGGCGTGGACGTGCTGGTCGCGGACAGCGCTCATGGCCACTCGAAAAACGTGGTCGAGACCGTTCAGGAGATCAAACGGCAGTGGGACATTGACGTCATTGCCGGCAACGTGGCGACCGAGGAGGGAGCCGCGGCGCTGCGTCGAGCGGGGGCTGACGCCGTCAAGGTGGGGATTGGTCCCGGTTCGATCTGCACCACGCGGATCATCTCCGGCGTCGGCGTGCCGCAACTGACGGCGATCGCGAACGCCGCCAAAGCGCTCGCCGATTCCGATGTGCCGATCATTGCCGACGGAGGGATTCGTTACAGCGGAGACATCACCAAAGCCATCGCGGCGGGTGCTCACACGGTGATGCTGGGAGGGCTGCTGGCCGGGTTGCAGGAGAGTCCCGGCGAGCAAATCCTGTATCAGGGACGAGCCTTCAAGCAGTATCGCGGGATGGGTTCGCTCGGAGCGATGGTCAAGGGAAGCAGCGAGCGTTATCGCCAGAGCCTCAACGACGCGGACGGCAAGCGCGAATCGAAACTGGTTCCGGAAGGAGTCGAAGGCCGCGTCCCGTACAAGGGATCGCTGCATCCGTTCCTGTACCAGTTGATCGGTGGGTTGCGGGCGGGAATGGGATACTGCGGTGCGCGAACCATCGCGGAATTACGCACGGAAGCGAGATTCATCCAGGTCTCGCCGGCCTCGGTGAGGGAGAACCACCCACATGACATCACGATCACACAGGAATCGCCCAACTATTCTGTGGAGCATGCTCCGGTCGAAATGGGGTAGGTGGATCGCCAACGCGGCGGGAGCCATCACGCTCGCCGCGACCGTTCCGCTAGCGATGCCGGACGACGTCAGCGGTGCGAACCGAGTGGAATTGTTGGAAAGAAAAAGACAGAGCCGTTGGAACCTCACGCACCAGCATCAGAATCTGAGCGCACCGCTCCTGGTCCCATCGACAAGCGCTCCGGTGCCATCGGGAATCACACCCGCACCATCAGCCAGCGCACCCGTGCCATCGGCCATTACACCCGTGGCCGGCGAAGAACCGCCGATGACGCCGCTCGATCGCCTCAAAGCCCGGTCGGCTCAGCAGCGATGGCAGGAATTGAACCAGCGAAACCCGGGTCTCGAGCCGGCGCCGAGTCGCCCCGTGCCCGAACCGCACGACATCCCGAAGCTGGATCAACCCGCGCCGTTCATTCGACCAACATTGTCGGGCGAGGAGAATGTCGATCCCGCGTCGCAGTTGCCTCCGTACCGGCCAGACCCGCACCTTTTCCTCCCGACCGGCCCGATTGCCGGAGGTCAGGAACGAGCCATCGGCGGCACGCCCGCCGACATCGGCCCGGTGATGGAACCGGTGCGCGACCCGAAGCAGCTTCGAAAGCTCACGTCCATCATGCCGTTCTACGATTACGCACCCGAAGGCGCGCCGGGCTATCCCGACCCGTGCCACAACATCTGCCCGCGTCCGAACGAGGACCGCTGCAAGAACTGCCCCGACGGCAAGTGCCCGGAATGCCCTGAAGAAGTCGCCTTGAACGCCGCCCCGTATGTGCCGCGAGGAATTCCGCATCTGCACTACTGCTGGGAAGCGTCCGACATCTACTACGGCCCGCTCTACTTCGAAGACTTTGAACTCGAACGCTACGGACATCAGTATCCGTGCCCGTTCCAGCCGGTCGCTTCGGTCGGACGGTTCGCCGTGCAACTTCTCGGCATTCCGTATCAGGCCACGATCCACCCGATCTGGGAATGCCAGTCGCCGCTGGGCTACATCCGTCCGGGTGAATTCGTGCCGTTCAAGACCTATCAGATTCCGTGGAACACCCGCGCCGCCGCCGCCGAAGGCGCCGCCGCCGTCGGAGCCGTCTTCTTCATCCCGTAGTTCAGGCTTTCCGGCTGGGAGGCTGGGGTCGACCGAAGGAAGCCCCCAGCGATTCACCGGACGCATTCCCGGTGCTTGCCTATCGCCTCGCCCCCGGCCACCCAAGCCAACGGAGACCGGCTACGCACACTTCTTGATGTCGCTGGGGTCCGGAGGCAGAGCCGCGGCGGATTCGTGGCGGCTGGGTGGCTGGGGTCGACCGAAGAGAGCCCCAGCGATTCGCCGCACGCATTCCGGGGGCTCGCCTATCGGCTCGACCCCGGCCACCCAAGCTATCGGAGCCCGGCTATGCGACCTTTTTGATGTCGCTCGGGGCCGGAGGCAGCTCGGCGGCGGATTCGTGGCGGTGGTAGAGTGTGCGGTGCGGGAACGGCAGTTCGATGCCGAGTTCGTCGAAGCGGTTCTTGATCCGCCGCAGGAGTTCGCGCTTCACCGCGACCTGTTGGTTCGGCTTGGTCTTGATCGCGAACTTGAGCACGACCGCCGAATCGCCCAGCGCATCCACGGCGGGGGGCAGCGGTTCTTCGAGGATCAGCGGGCCGAAGGTTCTGTCGGTGCGAAGTTGCCGCGTCAGATCGGTCAACACGCCGATTACCTGATCGATGTTCTCCTTGTACGCCACGCCCACGTCGATCAACGCCCGCGACCAGCCGTGCGTTTCGTTGCTGACGCTCGTGATCGAGCCGTTGGGGATGAAATGCACGACGCCGCTGACGTCGCGGAGCACGGTCATCCGCAGCGTGATCCGTTCCACCTGCCCGCTCAAGTCGCCGATGCGCACGGTGTCGTTCAGCATGTACTGGTTTTCCAGCAGCATCACGAAGCCGGAGAAATAATCCTTGATGAGGTTCTGCGCACCAAACGCCACGGCCAATCCGACCGCGGCCACGCTCCCCATCAGCACGGTCACGTTGGCTCCGACCTCTTCCAGCACCATCAGCGTCCCGCCCACATAGATCGCCACCGACGAGGCGTTTTGGAACACGCCCACGAGCGTCCGCGCCCGGTTCTCCCGCTCGATCGGCGATCCGCGCCCCGTGCCGCCCGCCACCAGTTTGATCGTGCGGTGAGCAAAGAAATGCGCCAGACGATTCAGACCGAACATCGCCAACACGATCAAGAGCACGTTCGGGCCGTGATCGATCAGCCACTGCGAAATGTTTCGCGGCGTGAACGGGTTCCGCAGTTCATCGACCTTCTCCTTGGCCTCCGCCGCCGCCAGCCGCGCCTGTTCGGCCTCCTGCAACGCCACGATCTGCTCCGCCTGCAACGCCGCCAACTCCGATCGCCGGTCGTTCAGCCGGTCGGTCGCTTCGGTCACGTCGGCCTGCGCCGCGGAGAATCGTGACTTCGCATCGGCGACGCCAGCCCGCAACTCCTGAATCTCATCCGCCGCCGCCCCGTCCTGCGTGCGTTTGACAAGTTCGGTTTCGAGTTCCCTCTGCGTCGCCTGAGCCAGTTCCGCCTTCTTGCGAGCCAGCACGAGCACCTTCTGCTCCTGTGCGATCAGCTTCTGCAAGTCGGCGATGCGCGCGGCGATTGACCGCGTTTCCTCCTGAGCTTCCTCTGCTTCCTCTTCCTTTTCCTTCGCCTCTTCCTCGGCCTGCATCAACTCCGCGTCGTCCTCACTCGATTGTGCATCCGACTTCGACTCACCGTCCGCTTCGTCGCGCTTGTCCTTCGCGTCGGACTTTTTCTCATCGTCTGAGTCGGCTTGCTTGCCGTCCGCGGATTTCTTGTGCTGGCCGTCGTCCCGTTCATGCGATTCGGATTCGTCGTGGCGCCTGGGCTTGCTGCCGGTCAATTCGTCAAGCGCCTCCCGATCGAGTTGCGTCTTCCGTTTCAACGTGGCGATCTCGTCGCGTCGTGTCTTCCGCTCCTCCAGCGCCAGCTCGAACCGATCTTTCGCGAGCATGCGTTGCTTCTCGATGCTCGCGATCTCCTTCGCCAACGCCGTCGCAGCCGCAGTTTTGCCGTCGGCCTTGAGCTTCTCCAGCGACTCGCGCTTCTGCTCCAGTTCGCGATCCAGCTCGTGAAACGCCTTCTCCGCCCTGGCATATTCGCTGCCGGGGTCGTTCAATTCCGCTTCGAGTTCCTTCAGCCGCGCCAGCTCGTCCTCCAGAGTCTGTCTGAGGTCGGCGATGCGTTCGGCGTCGGAGGTCTCCGCCTTTGGTGCGGACGCCCGAGCCGCGGCTGGTGTCTCGACGTTCGATTTCTCGTCAGACGTAGCTTTCGCGGCGGCCGGCTGCGATTCCGAATCGTGCTTCGCGGTGTCTTCCGCGCGGGCGTTCAGCGCGATCACCAGCCATGCCAATAAACAACCAGGCAGCAAACGAATCATGGTGTCGTCACTCCGTGGAGACCGTTGGAGTCCCGGCTTCAGCCGGCCGTCGGGTGCCACTGGCAGCTTGCTGCCAGTGCGGGCGTCGGTAGTGCTACAGTTTGGCGAGCGGAGGGCGTCAGCCCTCCGAGAATCCGGCTGGTTCCTCGGGGGCCTCACGGCCCCCGCTCGCCAAACTGTAGCACTACTCGGGCGTCGCTCAGATTGCACGGGCGGGCCAGCCGCCCGTGGCACCCGATTCCTCTCCAGAAAATGGGGCGGTCGTATATCACGTTCCCGGACGTCGGGCAATCGCAGTGCGATGCTTGTCGCAGTCCGAGTAGCCGAGTAGTCTGACGCGCCGTCTGAAACTGTAGCCGCTGGCCTTGTGCCAGCGATGTTGGGGCACAAGGCCCCAGGCTACCGGGTTCGATCAGCACAAGGAACACCTCCGATGAAACAGATCGTCTTGCGAATCTCCGTCGCCTGCATGGCTCTCACATTGGGTTTGGTCACGCGGGCCGACACCTGGCCGCAGTTCCGTGGCTCTACCGGCGACGGCGTGTCTAAGGAAAAAAACCTGCCGGTGAAGTGGTCGAACGACGCGGGAGTCGCCTGGTCGTGCGACTTGCCGGGGCGGGCGAATTCGTCTCCGGCGGTGACGGCGAACCGGATTGATGTGACCTCGCAGACGGACGACAACTCGCTGTGGGTGATCTCGATCGACCGGAAGACGGGGAAGGTCGTCCGGAAGGTCCAGGTCGGATCGGGAACGCTCGACGCGAACGCGGACCCCAAGCTGTGGTCTCACCGGCACAACGCGGCCACGCCGTCTCCCATCGCCGATGAAGGACACGTGTGGGCGTTCTTTGGCACTGGTCTGCTGGTCTGCATCGAAGCGAAGACCGGCAGCGTGACTTGGAAAAAAGACCTCGTCGCCGACTACGGCAAGTACGACATTTCGTTCGGCATGGGGGCGACTCCGCGGCTGTGGGGCGACACGATCTACGTCGCGTGTCAGACCAAGGGGCCGTCGTACGTCGTGGCTGTCGACAAGCGGACCGGTAAGGAAGTGTGGAGAACCGACCGCAAGCTTCCGGCCGCCGACGATGGGCCGGATGCGTATTCGACGCCGCTCGTCTGGGAACACGACGGCCGCGCCGAATTGATTGTCAGCGGCTCCGACCACGTCAACTCGTATGACCTCCAGACCGGCAAGCAGAACTGGCTGAGCAACGGCTTGACGATCAACAGCCAGTACGGGCGCGTGATCGCTTCGCCGGTGGCCGCAGACGGCATCGTCATCGCCACGTCCGCCAGTCCCGCGGGCGGCGGACTCGGCCACGTGCTGGCTGTGCGCGGCGACGGCAAAGGCGATGTCAGCGGGACGCATCAACTGTGGCGGTTCCCGAAGGCAACGCCCGATTCCTCGACGCCGGTGGCATATCTCGGCAAGGTGTATTTCATCACCGACAGCGGCATCGCGACCTGTGCGGACATCAAGACAGGCCAGCAACTCTGGCAGAAACGCCTCGGCACCGGCCCCTTCCACGCGGGCCTCGTGGCCGGCGACGGCAAGGTGTATGCCCTCGGGATCGACGGCAAGTGCATCGTGATCGACGCCGGCGCGGACGGAAAAGTCCTGAGCGAAAACCAACTCACCGGCACCTTCTACGCGACCCCCGCGATCAGCGACGGCGTGATCTACCTCCGAGCCTACGAGCGCCTGGTCGCAGCGACTGGAACGAAGTAACTCCGTCAGTTCACCCATTGCCGAAACGAGGGCCGTCAGGCCCCAGATCGACCAGTCCTCGAGGTGTTCCATGCGGTTCACTTTCCGATTGAGTCTCATCCTAGCATGCCCATCGTTGGTTGTTGTCTCTTGGGCTTTCGCGGACGTGGATCTTTCGCCTGTGCGGGAAGAGCACGTGATGATTCCGATGCGGGACGGCGTGCGGTTGTCGGGGTATCTGTACTTCCCGCCCGGAGACGGACCGTGGCCGGTGTTGATGGAGCAGCGGTACGCGGGTCTGCAAGACGACGGGACTCGAAAATCGTTCGCGCAGCTCACCAACGGCGGATACGTCGTCGCGGCGGTGAACTTTCGCGGGGCGCAGAAGAGCGAAGGGACATGGGTCGGCTACCGGGCGCTCGGTTGGGGTGAGTTGCAGGACGGCTACGACATCGTCGAATGGCTGGCGAAGCAACCGTGGTCGACAGGCAAGATCGGGACGTTCGGCAGTTCGCAGGCCGGGTTCGCGCAGAACTTTCTCGCAGTCGCGCGCCCGCCGCATCTCGTCTGCCAGTACATGATCGACACCGGGCTGAGCCTGTTTCATGAAGGCTACCGGATTGGCGGCACGGTGCGGCCGGAACGATTCAAGACGATGGACGCCGTCTGCCGCGTGCCGCAGCACAACCGCGATTTGCTCGCCGAATGGTTCCGGCATCCGACGTACGACGACTACTGGGCCGCCGAAGATTGCTCGCGGCACATCGACAAAATGAATGTCCCCTGCTTCACGGTCGGAAGCTGGTACGACTTCATGAACGTGGGGTCGATCGAAAGCTACATCGGCCGGCAGCATCGCGGCGGAGACAACTCGCGGGGAAGGCAGCAACTGCGCATCGGTCCGTGGCTGCACGGGCGGTTCAACAAAAGCAACGTCGTCTCGCAGATGAAGTATCCGGAAAACGCGAGCTTCGATATGCCTTCGCACATGCGGCGTTGGTTCGATCATTATTTGAAGGGGATCGACTGCGGAGTCGACAAGGACCCGGCGGTGACTTACTACGTGATGGGGGCCGTCGGCGAAGACAGCGCTCCCGGAAACGTGTGGCGCACGGCGGACGATTGGCCCGTGCCGAGCCGCGAAACGTCGTACTTCCTGCACGCGGGCGGCGGCCTGACGACGACGGCTCCGACCAGCGCCGATGCCGCCACGACGATCCTCGCCGATCCCGATCATCCGGCCGAGATTCCCAAAGGCGGGTTCCCGGGCGCTCAGGATGCCCGGCCGTTCGAGAAGCAGGCCGAAGTCCGCACGTTTACCACCGAGCCGCTCGCCGAGCCGGTCGAATGGACGGGAATGGTGCGGGCCGAGTTGTTCGTGTCGTCGTCGACTCGCGATACCGACTTCATCGTGCGCGTGTCCGATGTCTATCCCGACGGGCGGTCGATCCTGATCGTCGATTACATCCGCCGCGCTCGGTATCGCGACGGGTTTGACCGCGAGGTGTTCATGGAACCGGGAAAAACCTACAAGGTCGCGTTCGACGTCGGTTGGCTGAGCCAGATTTTCAATCGCGGCCACCGCATCCGTGTCACCGTCGCCAGCACGGGGGCTCCGTTTTACGAACCGAACTGGAACACCGGCGAACCGCTCACCATCGAGCCGCCCGAACGCCGCGTGGTGGCGAAGAACACGGTGTACCTGAACGCGAAACATGCTTCGCGGGTGGTCGCACCGGTGCGGCCAGTCGAGCGGTAATCCCCATCGCTTAACCGCGTGCCCAACGCCGCGCGTGTCAGACGCACAACACGCGCGGCGTTGTCCACGCGGTTAAGCGAGCCGTGGTTGCGGGTGATCTGAGTCAGCCGCTAGACTTGCAATCGAATTCACGCCCTCTCCGCTTTGGGGAGAGGGCTGGGGTGACGGGTGGTGAACCGCTCGGACCGCCCCTCACCCCCGACCCCTTTCCCCCGAACGGGGGAGAGGGGAGAAGTCACACGGCAACGAACACCGTTCAAGATTTGCAGGGCTGTATCTCATGCGCGTCAGACTGGACTACGGCAAAACCGGGCTGGAAGTGGAACTGCCTGACGATCGGGTGGTGGGGCCGTTGGCGATCCAGCCGACGACGCCGATCGCCGATCCGACGGCAGAGGTGCGGCGGTTGCTTGAGAATCCGATCGGATCGCCGCCGCTGCGCGATGTGGCGCGGGGGCGGAAGTCGGCCTGCATCCTGATCTGCGACATCACGCGGCCCGTGCCGAATTCGATTCTGCTGCCGCCGATTCTCGAAACGATTGAAGCCGCCGGCGTCCCGCACGATCAAATCCTGATCCTGATCGCCACCGGGTTGCACCGGCCGAACGAAGGGGCCGAACTCGTCGAGCTGGTGGGGCCGGAGATCGCGAAGAATTACCGGGTCGAGAACCATCACGGCAAGGTATTGGACGAGCACACGTATCTCGGCACGACCGATCGCGGCGTGCCGGTGTGGATTGATTCGCGGTACGTCAACGCCGACCTCAAGATCACGACCGGCCTGATCGAACCGCACCTGATGGCGGGGTACTCCGGCGGACGCAAGCTGATTTGTCCGGGGATCGCGGCGCTCGAAACGGTGAAGGTGTGGCACGGCCCGGATTTCCTCGAGCACCCGAAAGCCGACTGCGGGTTCCTCGACGGCAACCCGGTCCACGAAGAGAACACGCGGATCGGTTGGCTGGCCGGCTGCGATTTCATCGTCAACGTGACGCTCGACAAGGACCGGCAGATTACGTCGGTGGTGGCCGGTCACATGGAACAGGCGTTTCGCGCGGGAGTGGCCTTCATCGAGAAGGTGGTGAAGGCCGAGGTGCCGACCGAGTGCGATGTCGTCGTCACGAGCTGCGCGGGCTACCCGCTCGACACGACTTTCTACCAGGCCGTGAAGGGGCTGACCGGTTGCCTGCCGATCGTGAAGCAAGGGGGCACGATCATCCTTGCCGCGAGTTTGTCGGAAGGCATCGGCAGCCCGGAATTTCAAAAGCTGTTTACGGAGAATGCGTCGCTGCAAGGGTTCGTGCAGCGAATTCTTGGCAAGGACTACTTCGTGATGGATCAGTGGCAGCTTGAAGAACTCGCCAAGGTCTGCCGCAAAGCGAAAGTGAAAATCGTCAGCGACGGCCTGCCGCCGGAAACGCTGTCAAAGCTCTTTGTCGAACCGGCGCCGAGCGTGGAGTCCGCCGTCGCCGCCTCGCTGGCCGAGTACGGTCCGCGCGCGAAAGTCGCGGTGATCCCGAAGGGTCCGTACGTGATGCCGGTCGTCGCGGGTTGAGTTGCGCCGCCGGACGGCATAGGATGCGGGCGACAGATTTCCGAATGCCGATTTCCGATTGCCGAATGGAAAGCACCGAAGATCACCAGTTCCATTCGGAACTCGGCAATCGGAATTCGGCATTCACACCACGACGATGCGACTGGGAGGAACACCTGTCATGGGCGAGACCACGCAACACTCGATCCTGCTGGTCGAAGACGACCGCGAGATTGCCACCACGATTCAGACCGTCCTCGAAGCCAAGGGCTATCGTGTGCGCCATGCGATCAACGGGATCGACGCGCGAGCGAAGGTCGAGGAGGAACTTCCGGAGTTGGTCATCACCGACATGATGATGCCCCAACTCGGCGGCTTCCCGACGCTCGATTTTTTGCGGCAGCTTCCGCAGCCACCGCGGATGATCATGATCACGGCCAACGAAGGGGGCCGGCACAAGGCGTTTGCCGAACTGATGGGCGTGGATGATTACATCCGCAAGCCGTTCCCGATGGAAGTGCTGGTCGAATCGGTGCAACGCTCGCTGGACAAGGTGAAGCCGGAGGACCCGCAGCCGGCAAAGCCGAAGCGCGGACGGAAAACAGCGGCGGAATAACAAGTTCCTCCTCTCGCCGCTTGATGCATAAGGTTGCCGCAGAGGGAGAGGGGCCGGAGGTGAGGGACGAGCGTCTCCGAACATTCCAATTCCACGACCCGAAAGGAACCAGCATTTTGTCGAAGTCGAAAGCCCCGCTGCTCATCATCTTCATCACGGTCTTCATCGACCTGCTCGGCTTTGGCATCGTGCTGCCGCTCCTGCCGCGATATGCCAGGCATTTTGAAGCGAGTGGTCAGACGCTCGGCCTGTTGATGGCTTCGTTCTCGGCGATGCAATTCGTGTTCGCGCCGTTGTGGGGTCGCGTGTCGGATCGCGTTGGCCGCCGGCCGGTGTTGATGCTCGGTCTCGCTGGTTCGACCGTTTTTTATGGCCTGTTCGGTTACGCCACGTCGCTCGGAGTCGGCGGCCAACTGCTCGGGCTGGGCGTTCTGCCGTGGCTGTTCATCTGCCGGATCGGAGCCGGCATCGCCGGGGCGACGATTCCGACGGCGCAGGCGTACATCGCCGACGTGACTGGTCCGACCGAGCGAGCGAAAGGCATGGCGCTGATCGGGGCGGCGTTCGGGATCGGGTTCACGTTCGGCCCGCTGCTGGGCGCCGCGTTCCTCGGCGCGGGGTCGGAACCGAGCGCGGCACCGGGCTACGTCGCAGCCGTGCTGTCCGGGTTGGCCTTCCTGTCGAGCGTCGTCTTGCTCCCCGAATCGCTTCGCCTGGACGTGGCCCGCGAAGCCCGTCACTGGTTGGATTTGAAGGCACTTCGCGACGCGCTCGCCATCCCGTCGATCGGCCTGATCCTGTTCACGACGTTTCTGACCACGTTCGCGTTCGCACAGTTCGAGAGCACGCTGTCGCTGCTGACTCAGCACCTCGGTCTGGCGGACAAGTACAACTATTTCGTCTTTGCCTACGTCGGCTTCATCCTCTCGCTCAGCCAGGGGATGTTGGTTCGCCGTCTGGTGCCGCGCGTCGGCGAATTCGCAATGGCTGTCGCCGGCACCTTGCTGATGACGGCCGGTCTCGCGCTGATCGGTTTCTCCGGCCAAGCCGGATCGCGGCAGATGCTGTATGCCGTGCTGCCGACTTGCGTGGTCGGGTTCTCTGCACTGACTCCCTCGTTGCAGGGTTTGCTGTCACGACGCACGGCCGCGTCTCAGCAAGGCGGAATCCTCGGCGTCGGACAAAGCATGTCCGCCCTCGCGCGAATTCTCGGCCCGTGGATCGGTCTCCAATTGAACGAGAAGCAAATCACGCTCCCCTACTGGGTCGGTGCCGCCATCATGGCCGTGGGCGTTCTGCTGACGTTGCTGCTTCGCACCGGAACTCCCCTCGCCCCCGCAGGGGGAGAGGGGTCGGGGGTGAGGGGCGAGTAATCGTAGGTTTCGTCAACAATCCGCCCGCCCGCTTCGCGTTGCCTGCTCCTGCCGGCAGCGGTACACTCGAAACGCAACAAAAACAATCCTCGGAGCCACGCATGTCCACGTTCATTGCTCGAAAACGATTCACGGTGGCGGATTACTACCGGATGGCGGAGACGGGCATCATCCACCGCGACGACCGGGTTGAACTGCTCGACGGGGAGGTTCGCGTCATGAGTCCCATCGGATCGTGGCATGCGGGAGTCGCCTCACGGTTGCACGCAATGCTCGCAGAAAACCTGAAGCGCACCGCCATCATCACCGTACAACGCCCAATGCGTCTCGGCGATTTCGACGAACCGGAACCTGACATCGCTGTCCTACATCTCCGCGATGACTTTTACACCCGCAGTCATCCCACTCCGGCTGATGTGCTGCTGATCATCGAAGTCGCCGACAGTTCGATCGACTACGACCGCGACGAAAAACTGCCGCGATACGCGGCGGCCGGTGTGCCGGAAGTCTGGTTGATCGACATCGCCGGCGAAGCGATCGAGCAATTTCGCGAGCCGCGGGACAGTCGTTATCAGTCGGTCAAATCCTTCGCGGGCTCGGAGCAATGTGTCTCGCAGTTGCTTCCCGCTGTCGAAGTGACCATTGCCGAGCTTCTGGCGTAGCCGATGTCACCGCCGCCGGGTCACCGCCGCCACGCCATCAACTTTTCGAACAGCGATTTCACTCGCGGGGTGAGGCGGGTTCGATTGTAAGCGTCCGCGACGCGCTTGATCGCTTCGGATTGGGTCGGGTACGGGTGGATGGATTTGGCGATCCGTCCCAGGCCGAGGCCGGCGGTCATGGCCAGCGTGATCTCCGAGATCATTTCGCCCGCGTGCGCCGCGACGATTGTGGCTCCGACAATCCGATCGGTCCCCGCGCGAACGTGAACGCGGACGAAGCCGTCAGTGTCGCCGTCCACGATCGCGCGATCGACATGCGCCAGCGATTGCTCGAACGTCTGGATCGCGATCCCGCGCTCTTCGGCATCGCGCGGCGACAACCCGACGTGAGCCAGTTCCGGGTCGGTGTAGGTACACCACGGGATCGTGAGCGCGCTGGCTTTGGCCCGGCCGAAGAACAGGGCATTCTGGATGACGATCCGGGCCATCGCATCGGCCGCGTGGGTGAACTTGTATCGCGAGCAGATGTCCCCCGCCGCGTAAATCCGTGGGTTGCTCGTTTGCAATCGGTCATTGACGTGGACTCCGGCCTGTGAATCGTACGTCACGCCGACCGCTTCGAGATTCAGCCCTTCCACGTTCGGTTGCCGACCGACGCCGATCAAGATTTCATCGACCGTGATGGCGTAGTGCTGCCCGTGCGAATCGACGTTGAGCCGCTTCCCGTCGGGCGCCCGACTGACCTGCAAATCTTTGCCGCAGCAGAGCAGCCGGATGCCGTCGCGGGCGAGCGATTTCCAAACGATCTCCGCTGCGTCGCGGTCCTCGTTCGGGATGATCCCGTGCAGCGCTTCGATCAGGTACACCTCGCTGCCGAACCGGGCGAACGCCTGAGCCAGTTCGCAACCGATCGGCCCGGCTCCGATCACGGCCAGCCGGCGAGGAAGTTCGGTGAGCGTGAACACAGTTTCGTTCGTCAGGCAGCCAGCATCGGCCAGGCCGGGGATGTTGGGTTGAGCCGCGCGGGCTCCCGTGGCGATCACCGCCTTGCGAAACGTCAGCGTTTGCCCGCCGACTTCGATCGTGTCCGGCCCGCTGAAAGACGCCTGACCTAGGAACACATCCACGCCCAGTTCGCGGTAGCGAGCCGCCGAATCGTTGGGCGCGATCGACGCCCGCAGCCCCCGCATCCGTTCCATCACCGCCGCGAAGTTGACTCGATACCCCCCGGCCACTTCGACGCCAAACTCGCCCACGTCGCGCACCGCCGTGGCCGCGCGCGCCGAGCGGATCAGCGCTTTCGATGGAACGCAGCCGACGTTCAGGCAGTCGCCGCCCATCAACTCGCGTTCGATCAGCGCGACCTTGGCTCCCAACCCCGCCGCCCCCGCCGCCGTGATCAGCCCAGCCGCACCGGCTCCGATCACCACGAGGTTGTACCGAGCCGCCGGAGTCGGATTCACCCAGCCGGGCGGATGGACGTGGGCGACGAGCGACGTGTTGTGCTCGTCGGGCGGGTGAACGGTGACGGGAGGCATGGATTTTTGATTTCAGATTTCCGATTTTCGATTTGCTGGCGCGGAGCCACGACTGCCTACTGCCCACTGCCCACTGCCTCTTTCTCCCGCGCCGGCTGCGGGATCGCGCTGCCGAGCGCTTGCTTCGCGATGCGGGTCACGACGACTGTCACTGCCAGCGTCGCTGCCAGACCGACGAAGAACAACACTTTCTGCCCGGTGCCACCTTCGACTTTCCCCGCGAACAGGTCGGCCAGGTTCTTCACGGCAGAGCCAAGGTACACGTAGAGGACGGTCCCGGGAAACATGCCGATCCACGACGCAAGCACGTAGTCGCGGAAGCGGACTTTCGTCAGACCGAACGCGTAGTTCAAGACGTTGAACGGGAAGACCGGCGACAGGCGCGTCAGCAGCACGATTTTGAAGCCGTGTTCGCCGACGGCCGCGTCCAGCGCCCGAAACCGATCGCTGCCGGCAATTCGGGATTCGATCCAGCTTCGCAGCAGAGTCCGACCGGCGAGGAATGCGGCGGACGCGCCGATCGTGCTCCCGATCGACACCGCGATCACGCCGCGAACGACTCCAAACAGGAAGCCGGCTCCCAGGCTGATCGGCGACCCCGGCAGAAACAGCAGGCACTGCGGCGTGTACGCGGCCGCGATCGCCACGAGGCCCCACGTGCCGAGGCTCTCGACCCAGCCGAGGAATCGTTGAAGCTGCTCGGTCACTGAACCGGAGGAAACCACCGCGACCGCACCCGCGACGAGCAGCAATACCACGACGCACCGGATCAACGTGCCGCGGTTCATCATCTGCCCCGCCCCCGCCCCCGCCCCGGACTACTCGATTTTCCGTCGGCGACGAGGCTAACACAGCCAGACGTGGCGGGCAATCTTCGCCCCGAACGTGGGTAGTGGGTCAGTGTAGTAGGACGGACAATCCTGTCCGTCTGGAGACACGGCGGCGGACAAGATTGTCCGCCCTACAACACGATGAGACTGACCCACTATCTGAACGTGCCACTGGTGCACAAATCATCTCGGTCCCGGTATCATCCGGCAGATCGTGGAGACTGTTTTCGGCAAGGGTTTCGGGAGGATTGCTCATGCGTCACTTCTGTCAACCGGCTGCGATCGTCGGGCTGATTTCGATGTTGACAACCGGCAGCTTCGCGGCTGATTCGGTCGCCGGCAAGCGGCCGAACATCATCTTCATCCTCACCGATGACCAGGGCTACGGCGATCTGTCGTGCCACGGCAATCCAATTTTGAAGACGCCGAACATCGACCGGCTGCATCGCGAAGGGGTGCGGTTCACGGACTTTCACGTCAGCCCGACGTGTGCTCCCACACGGTCCGCGCTGTTGACCGGTCGGCACGAGTTCAAGAACGGCATCACGCACACGATCCTCGAACGCGAGCGGTTGACGCCCAAGGCCACGACGCTCGCGCAGGTGCTCAAGTCCGCCGGCTACACGACGGGGATTTTCGGCAAGTGGCACCTCGGCGACGAACCGGACCGCTGGCCCAACCGACGCGGGTTCGACGAAATGTTCATCCACGGAGCCGGCGGCATCGGGCAGACCTACGCCGGAAGCTGCGGCGATGCGCCGGACAACTCATATTTCAATCCCGCCATCCTGCACAACGGCACGTTCGAGAAGACGCGGGGTTACTGCACCGACGTGTTCTTCGGTCAGGCGCTGAAGTGGATCGAATCGGTGAAAGGGAAGCAGCCGTTCTACTGCCACATCGCGACGAACGCGCCGCACGCACCGTTGCAGGTGCGGCCGGAAGACGAAGCGCGGTACGCCGACAAGGTGGCCAGCTTGGGGTCCGCCAAGAAACCGGCGTCGGACGTGGCGAAGTTTTTCGGGATGATCGCGAACATCGACGACAACGTCGGCCGGATGCTGGCGAAACTCGTCGACTGGGGCATCGACCGCGACACGCTTGTCGTTTTCATGAACGACAACGGCGGCACCGCCGGCGTTGGTGTGTTCAACGCCGGGATGCGAGCTCAAAAGGCGACGCCGTGGCTCGGCGGCACGCGCGCGTCGTCGTTGTGGCGTTGGCCGGGAACGCTCACACCGGAGGACTGCGATCGGCTGGCGGCGCACATCGACTTTTTCCCGACGCTCGCCGAACTGGCCGGAGCCACACTGACCGACGACGTGCGCCAACAGGTCGAAGGGCGCAGTCTGGTCCCACTGCTCGAAAGCCCGCAAGCCGCGTGGCCGGAGCGGACGCTGGTCACGCACGTCGGCCGCTGGCCCAAGGGAGAAGCACCCGGCACGCACAAGCACACGAATTGCAGCGTGCGCTCGAAGCGCTGGCATCTGGTCAGCGTCGCCAAGCCGGGTGAAAAACAGTGGCAACTGTTCGACGTGCAGGCCGACCCCGGCGAAAAAACCGATGTCGCCGCGAAACATCCGCAGGTCTTGGCACAACTCGACGCCGAGTACGATCGCTGGTGGATTTCGATCCTCCCGCAACTGGTCAACGAAGACGCCGTCGGTCCCGACGTGAATCCCTTCAAGGCGCTGTACTGGAAACAATTCGGCGGCGGACCGGGGAAGTGAACTTCAAGAACGCAGGAACACTGATCTTCACTGATCCGCACTAATGGATTCATCAGCGAAGATTAGCGAAGATCAGTGTTCCTGATTTTCTCCGTATGATTAAAGAACGCGAGGCGCGGAATGTATGCTGGAACGAGGCTTCGGCTGCTGACGATCGTCTTTCTCGCGATGTGTTCGCTGGTTTCAGAACAATCCGCGGCAACCGAGCGTCCGAACATCGTCATCATTCTGGCTGATGATCTCGGCTACGGAGACCTCGGCTGCTACGGGCATCCGAAATTCAAGACGCCGCACCTCGACAAGATGGCTGCCGAGGGAGCGCGGTTGACGCAGCTCAACACGCCGATGCCGTTTTGTGCCCCGACGCGCGCGTCGTTGCTCACCGGTCGCTATCCGTTTCGATCGGGCATGACCAACAACCCCGCCCCCGACGGCGGACCGGCCGCCGACGCGGTGGCCTTGTCGCAAAACGAAGTCATGCTGGCGCAGCTCTTCAAGCAGGCGGGATACGCCACGGGGATGGTGGGCAAGTGGCACCTCGGTCACAAGCAGCCGGAATCGCTCCCCACGCGGCGCGGGTTCGACAGCTACCTCGGCATTCTGTACAGCAACGACATGCGGCCGGTGCAACTGATCGACGGAGACAAATCCATCGAGTACCCGCTGGTGCAGGCCACGCTGACCGAACGGTACACGGTTCGCGCTCTCGACTTCATCGACCAGCATCGCGAGAAGCCGTTCTTCCTGTACTTCGCCCACGCCATGCCGCACAAACCGCTGGCAGCGTCAGAATCGTTCTACAAAAAAAGTGACGCCGGATTGTACGGCGACGTGCTGGCCGAACTCGACGCGAGCGTCGGCCGCGTGCTTAACAAACTTCGCGACGCCGGCCTCGACGAGCGGACGTTGGTGCTGTTCACGAGCGACAACGGCCCGTGGTTTGGCGGCAGCACGGGCGGCCTGCGCGGGATGAAAGGGAGCACATTTGAAGGCGGCTACCGCGTGCCGATGCTTGCCCGCTGGCCCGGCAAGATTCCGGCCGGCGTCGTCAATCACGAACCGGCGATCATGATGGACCTGTTCGCCACGGCGCTCGCCGCCGCCGACATCCCGTTACCCGCCGACCGCACAATCGACGGCAAGAACCTCCTCCCGCTGCTCAAGGACTCGGCCGCGAAGTCGCCTCACGCGGCGATCCTCGGCCACGCCGGACCGCGCTTGGCGACGATTCGCGATGCCCGCTGGAAGCTGCACGTGCTGGCTCCGTCCGGCGGCCAGAAGACGCTGCCGCCGGACGAAAAATGGATCGACCCGCGCGGCCCAGACGGCGTGACGATTCTCGCCCCGTACGAGCAGGCGCACCCGAGCCAATTCCCCGGGCTGCTCACCGGCGACGCGGCGAAACCGATGATGTTGTTCGATCTCAAAAACGATCCGGGTGAACAGCACGACGTGGCGGCCCGGCATCCGGCCGAAGTCGAGCGGCTCAAGAAACTTTACGACCGGCTCGCCGCGCAGGTCCCGGCACCCGCGACAAAGGCCGCCGGCGCGAAGCGGTGACAGGTCTGACGACCGTGGCTGCGGCGTGACCGATTCGAGCCAGTTCGCCAGGCGCGAACATGCGGATCGTGCCGTACTTGCCATCGAAACCGGCGTCGCGATGCACGCGACCCGACCGCATCCGCCGAATCGCTTCGGCCAGCAAGTCCGATCGCGCCCGCTGCACGTCTGACAGCGACGCCTGTTCGAGAATGAACAGTTCGGGCCCGAATGCGGCGAGAAGTTCGTCGTACGCGGCCTGCACGCGCTTTGTCGCCGCGCCGACGCCGTGAATCTCGCCGAGCAACTCCGGCAGCGGGACCAGATTTCGAAACGCCGGTGGATCGGCCGGGCGAAACCCCTCCGCCCGGTCGGCCAGTTCGTCCGCGCGGCTGAGCACGCCGACCGTCAGTTCACCGCGACAAACGGGACAACGCCCGTTCCGCTTCCGCGTCTGCGACGGATTCAGCCGGACGCCGCAAGCGCGGTGGCCGTCGAGGTGGTACTTTCCCTCCTCGGGGAAGAATTCGACTGTGCCCGCGTAGCCCGTCCGCGTCTCCAGTGCCTTGCGGATGGAGAAGTAATCCATGTCGCACGTGAACGCGCACGCTTCGCGACCAATTTTCGGAGGCGAGTGCGCGTCGGAGTTGGATACCAGCGTGTACCGATCGAGCTGCGATAGCCGCCAGTTCATGGGCGGGTCCGACGACAGACCCGTTTCGAGCGCGAAGATGTGTGGCGTCAGGTCGCCGTAGCAATCTTCGATTGCATCGAAGCCCGACTTCGATCCCAGCACGGCGAACCACGGCGTCCAGATGTGGGCCGGGATCAGATAGCTGTGCGGCGACGATTCGAGTGTGATTTCGAGCAGGTTCCGCGAATCCAAGCCGAGGATCGGCCGGCCGTCGGACTTGAGGTTCCCGATCCGCGACAGTTTCGCGATCAGCCGCCCGGCCGCTTCCAGGTCGGGGACGTAGATCAGGTGATGCACCTTCCGTGTGCGGTCCGCTTTCTTGTAGATCGTGGAGATTTCCACTTCGAGCAGAAACCGCGTGACCCCTTGGCAGGCATTATCGACCTGCCGATCGACTTCGCGCTGCAGGTCGTCTCGCAGCCGGAACAAACCCGGTTCGGCGAGAACGAGTTTGTCCTGAATCTCGCGGAACCATTCGGGGTGCGTGAAGTCCCCAGTCCCCAGCACGGCCACGCCTTTTTTGCGTGCCCAGATCGCCATGTGTTCGAGATCGGCATCCCGCCCCGTGGCCCGCGAAAACTTGGAATGGATGTGCAGGTCGGCGTAGAACATGACGGCTCCGTCCGCGGCAAGGAAATGTTGTCCGCGCGGGATTATGATCGTGGCCCGTGCCGTAAGCAAACGAGAGGCGGTCCAAGCGACGGAGTTTCGTGGCTGTTGCCTCACAACAAAGGAGAACGAATGCGTTCGACTCACACAACTTCAAATCGTCTTCTCCCCTCTCCCCTCTGGGGAGGGGGGTCGGGGGTGAGGGGCGGTCCGAGCGTCACAGCGGTAGTGGGTCAGGTTGGTTCGACAGACTTCCGAAATCTCGAAGATTTCGGAAGTCTCGGATTAGATCGACCCATTACCGTCCCACCGCATCGCTTGCAATTCTCGCACAGAGACGTGCCACCACCCCTCTCCCCAGAGGGGAGTGGGAGTAGCAAGTTTGATTGCAGCATCGTCACGTTCGTCGTGACCTTGCTGTCTTTGGTCGGCGTCGCTGGTGCAACCGAGGCCGAGGTTGCGGACGCGAGGAAACCCAACATCATCTTCATCCTCACCGACGACCTCGGCTGGACGGACCTTGGGTGCCAGGGGTCGAAGTATTACGAGACGCCGAACATCGATCGGCTGGCGGCGCAGGGGATGCGGTTCACGAGCGGGTACACCTGCGGACCGAACTGCCAGCCGACGCGAGCGGCGTTGATGACCGGGCAGTACGGGCCGCGGACCGGCGTGTACACAGTCGGGAGCATCGACCGCTTCGACTGGAGCCGCCGTCCGCTGCGGCCGGTGGATAATGTCGAACAGCTTCCGCTCGGCAAGGTGACGATCGCTCAGGCGTTGAAAACGGCCGGCTATGCCACCGGAATGTTCGGCAAGTGGCATCTCGGTCAGGATGTCAAACATCACCCGAGCCAACGCGGGTTCGACGAAGCGATCGTGTCGATGGGGAAGCATTTTGATTTCGCCACCAGCCCGAAAGTCGATTACCCGCCCGGCACGTATCTCGCCGACTTCCTGACCGACAAGGCGACCGATTTCATCCGTCGGCACAAGGACGAGCCGTTCTTTCTGTACCTGCCGCACTTCGGAGTCCATTCGCCGCACGATGCCAAGCCGGACCTGATCGCGAAGTTCAAGGACAAACCGGTCGCGGACGGGCATCGCGACCCGACGTACGCGGCGATGATCGCCAGCGTGGATGAAAGCGTCGGCCGCGTGGTCGCATTGCTGGACGAACTCAAGCTGTCCGACAGCACTCTGGTTATCTATTCGAGCGACAACGGCGGCGTGGGTGGCTACGCACGGGAAGGAATCAAGGGAGGCGGCGGCATCACGGACAACGCGCCGCTGCGTAGCGGAAAGGGGAGCCTGTACGAAGGCGGCTTCCGCGTGCCGTACATTTTCCGCTGGACCGGGAAGATTCCCGACGGCGTCACCTGCGACACACCGATCATCAGCGTCGATCTGTATCCCACGCTGCTCGAAGTCGCTGGAGCGAAGCCTCCCGCCAACCAACCGCTCGACGGCGTGAGCTACCTCGGCCTGCTGACCAGCGGCGGCAAGTCGTCGTTGCCTCGCGACGCGATCTTCTGGCACTTCCCCGGCTACCTCGGCGCGGGGAAGGACTCGTGGCGCACGACGCCCGCCGGCGCGATCCGCTCCGGTGACTGGAAGCTGATCGAATTCTTCGAAGACAATCGGCTGGAACTCTACAACCTGCGCGACGACATCGGCGAACGAAACAACCTCGCCGCCAAGCTGCCGGACAAGGCGAGTGCACTTCACGCTCAACTGGCCGCCTGGCGCGAGTCGATTCACGCCCCGATGCCACAACGTAAATGATCGAAAGTCTGTAGCCCGAGCCCTTGTGGCTTGGCGGCATTGCACATCGAAATGTAGGACGGCCTTTCCAGGCCGTCACGTCGGCCCGGAAGGGCCGACCTACACACCATGTCGCCAGGCCACAAGGGACTGGGCTACGGGGTATCGCGGTAGCGGCCGTCGCAGCCGGTGCGTAAACTGCATACGGTTGGTTCCCATTCCATCGTCGAGGAAGGACTGCCATGCGCCGTTTGATGCCGATGAGCCTGATCCCGGCCGTGTTCCTGTTCGCGTCGTGTTCGCAGAGCGATCCGGTGGCGAAAAGCAGTGCCAGCGCTCAGTCGGCGCCCGTCCAACCAGCGACTGCGGCCACGCCAGACTCGCACCACACCACGCATGATTCGCACGCGACACACGATTCGCACCCGGCAGCCAATTCGCAGCACGAGCACGGTGCGGCTGCGGCTTCGGAGAAGTCGCACCACGGCCATCCGCCGCAGGGGGCAAAGGCCAACGGGGAGGAACAGCGGTCGCACGACGGAGAGCATCGCGCCGCAGCGAACGATCACAAGCACGATCAATCGGCCAAGCACAACCAGACCGAGGTGGCACACGCGGGCAAACGAGCCGGCAGTCCCAAGCACGGGCATCAGGCGAACGATTCGCACGCGGCCGGAAAGAAGTCTGACGCGCCGCAACACGCCGCCCAACCCAAGGATCAGCCGTCTCGGGACAAGCCGCCCGCAGACGCGCCGCCGGCGAAGGGTGAAGCAGTGCCGGTCACGGAGGACTTGGAATCGCTGCCGGCTCTGGAGATCTTCAACCGCCGCATCCTGCCGATCATGAAGGCGGACGATTCTTCCAGTTGCGCGGACTGCCATCTGAGCGGCGTCGACCTGAAGAATTACATCCTCGACGATCAGGCTCGCACGTTCGCGTCGCTGCGCGATCATGGGTTGATCAACGTCAACGCCCCCGACAAGTCGAAGCTCCTGACGTTCATCTCGCGCACGCCGGACAAACCCAGCCCCGTCTCCGACAAGGTTCGGCAGCAGGAGTTCCGGGCGTTCCGCGCGTGGATCGTCGCGGCGGTGAAGGACCCGGAACTTTTGAAGACGAAGGCAGCGGCCGAAGCGGACTTCCCGACGAATCTTCCCATCGAAGTGATTCGTCACGCGCGGACCGATCGCGTACTGGCGTCGTTTGTGGACAACGTGTGGTCTCAGATGGGGCGCTGCATCAGTTGCCACTCGCCGGATCGCAATCAAAAAGTCGTCGAGAAGCACGGCAAGCGCGTGTCGTGGATCGTGCCGCGCGATCCGGCCGCGACGCTCGACAATCTCGTCCGGGCGGGGAACATCGACCTCGACGATCCCGAAGAAAGCCTCATGCTGCTCAAGCCGGCGGGCCTGGCCGACCACGGCGGCGGGCCGAAATTTCTGGTGGGTGACACGGCGTACCATCAGTTCCTGACGTTTGCGAAGGACTACGCGGCCATGCGGAAGGCTCAGTACAAAACGGCCGCCGACCTGCCGCAGCCGCCGGCCGAAATCACTCGGCTGACCAACCAGCACCTGAGAATCACCGGCGTCCCCGAACGGTTCAACAAACTGCCGCTCAAGGTGGTCCTCTACCGCTGGGATGCCGAAACGAATGCGTGGTCGAAGGACCGCTGGGCGACCGCGTTCGGCCCCGTGAACGGCAAGCAGTCGATGTGGCAAAACATGATGACCGCCACCTCCCCACGCGAATCGCCTCGCGCCGCCACCGTGCGCCGCGAAGATTCACTGCTCCCCGCCGGTCGGTATCTCGCCAAGCTCTACCTCGACCGCGACGGCCAAGTCGCCAACGACCCCGATTTCAAATTGAGCGACCGCGAATTCGTCGGCCAGATCGAACTCAACGGCGATTGGCCCCCGGGCTATCAGCCGCCGAAGATTGTCGAGTTCCCGCGTGGCGATGCACGGACGAATTGAGCCAAACGTAGGGTGGGCCGCGGGTCGTCAGACCCGCCTCACACAGTCAAATCGTCGCATGATGTGTGGGTCTCGCGCGGCGTTGGAGAAGCTCGCACCGCACTCTTTGAAGTTCGTTCCTGATGCGATTCCACAACGCTGATCGGCTGATTTGATAGCGGGATACCGCCATCACGACTTCCGAACCGATGCACACGGCATTAAACTCAGGCCGTCGATAAAGGAGAAGTCCATGACTGCCGAACAGCTTTCCGCGTCGGTCGATCGCTTGGTTGAGGAACGGCTGGCTACGGGGCGGTATCGGTCTCGTGAGGACGTGTTGCTGCGAGCGCTTCGAGAACTGGCCGATCACGAACAGACCTTGGCCGACGTGGAATCCGGTTTGGCCGACGAGAAAGCCGGCCGGGTTCGCGATCTGGCCGACGCGGTGTCCGAACTGCGTGACAAGTTCCGGTTCTCCGAACAGAAATGCCCTACCGGTTACTGCTCACCGACCGGGCTTTCGAGCAACTGGAAAGCTCCTGCCGCTGGTACGAACAGAATGCCCCTCACATGGCCACTCGCTGGTTCAATGGGTTTGTTGATTCCCTGAATGGACTGCGCGAAAATCCAGACCGCTTTGGGTTGGCTCACGAGAGTTCGGAATTCCCATTTGAGTTGCGAGAGTTGTTGTACGGAGTCGGTCGGCGGAAGACGCATCGCGCTGTTCGCCATTCGGCCTGATTCGATCGTCGTGTTTGCCATACGCCACGTGTCACAACAAGACTTGACCTCGGATGATCTGACCGGCTGAGCAGACTGCTCACGCTTGGACATTCGCGGCCAGATCGAACTCAACGGCGATTGGCAACCCGGTTATCAGCCGCCGAAGCTCGTCGAGTTTCCTCGCGTTGATGCCAGGACGAATTGAACCAGCGTAGGGTGGGTCGCCAGACCCACCACGCTCCGTTGCATCGCTGACCCGTCGTGAGTCTCGCTTCACTCGATCCACTCTACGCAAGCCTCACTTCAACCCGAGTCGCTTTGGCAACTGCCACACGTCGAGTGGGTTCCAACCATCGGACAACGCGCTCCACCAGATCGCAATCATTGCCAGAAAGGCTAGCACGGCGGCAACGACCAACAACACCTTCGACGGTTCGCGCGAGTTGGCCGTAATCCAGATGATGAACGCCAAGACCACAGGTAGGACGGCGACTAGCCAACCGAGATCACCAAACATCGACCGATTCCCCGAAGATTTTGCGTTCCTGCTCTCGCCGGAGGAGTTCGACAACTTGAAGTTGCAATTTGCAACATCAAGTTCTGATTGGGGTGGCCGGCGCAAACCACCATTTGCCTTCACCGAACATGGAGCTGTGATGGCGGCGAGTGTGTTGAACACACCGGTTGCCGTGTCCGCGAGCATTCAGGTCGTCCGCGTGTTTGTTCGCTTGCGGCAGTTGCTCGCCTCGCACGTGGAGTTATCGCGGAAACTGGATTCCCTGGAAGCCAGATTTGCCGAGCACGACAAGAAACTTGTCGTGGTCTTCGATGCCATTCGTCAACTCATGAATCCACCACAACCGGAAAAGAAAGGCCGCATCGGATTTCATGCAATCAAGTAGAAGTAGGATGCGTCAACACCTTGATCCGAATGTTCCGAAAGTCCACACGGTCGCCGTGGCCGAGCCAGCCGAGGTGGCCGGTCTGGCGGGTCAGGCCGGGATGGAGTGCGCCGTCGAGCGTGCCAGCCTTGGCGGCGGCGTGGATGTCGGCGTCCACGATCGTCGTGCCGTTCAGCACCACCTGCACCTGACTGCCGCGCACGGTTACTTCCTGGCTGTTCCATTCGCCGACGGGCTTCAGGAACCCGGGCTTCGCGGGGACGATGCCGTACACCGATCCGTGGAACTGGTACGGCTTGATCTCTTTGTACTTCTCGTGCTTGTCGTCGAGGATTTGAAGTTCGATCCCGTCGAGATGCAGGTTCCCCTCGGCGCGGAGCGGGCAGCGGATGCCGAGGCCGTTGTTGGCACCGGGCGTCAGCTTGAACTCGAACCGCAGCACGAAGTCCTCGTACTCCTTCTCGGTCAGCAGATTCCCTTTGCCTCCGGCGACGCACACGATCGCGCCGTTTTCGACCGCGTAGTCCTTCGACCCGGTCCAGCCCGCAAGCGTTTTGCCGTCGAACAGCGGGACGAAACCGGTTTCGTCGGCTTTCTTCGACGCGGCCGGTTTGTCTTCCGCGAGAGAAATTGAACCAGCGATGATCGCGATCACCGCCACACACGACACCACGACGCGAGCACATCGCACGACAAGCATGATCGACCTCCGAAGCGAATCGAGTTCTGAACCGTGTCGGGCAGCGTACCGCAGCCGGGACGGACAAACAATTGTGGCGGCGGTCTTGGACGCGATCGTGTCGTGGTTCGTGCGGAGTCAATCTGGTACGCTCTGATGTGAACTGAGTTTCGTGACGCGGTGTCATTCTGCGATCCAACTCGGATGGTCTACCGCAGAGTCGGATGATTTACCGCAGAGGTCGCGAAGAACACAGAGAAGAGAGTAGAGTCGAAGAGGAATCTGTGTCTGGTGATGAGACAAATGTGGGTGTAACGCGCCCACGCTCTGGCGAGCGTGGCCACACAAGGAATCCCGCTGGTCCACTCAACTTGATTTGATCTGTCTCTGCGACCTCCGCGTCCTCTGCGGTAAACAATCCGGACCAACCTGTTCGATGCTGTTAGAAACTCACTCATCGCTGATCCGTCGAAGACTTTTCTGTCTGCTACTCGCGTGCGGGCTGACGACTGCGGTTCGTGCGCAGGATTCTCCGACGAGCGGCACCGCCTTCCGCTGGGGCGCGGATTAGGAAGGGGGCGGGCCGTACATCTACCCGCGAGACTAAGATCCGACGCAGCTGATCGGTTTTGAAGTCGACCTGGCGGCGGCGATCGGTCGCGAGATGAAACGGCAGCCGCGGTTTGTGCAATGCGCGTGGGATCAAATTCTCCCGATGCTCGACCGCCGCGACATCGACCTCGCACTGAACGGATACGAATTCAGCCCGGAGCGGGCTCGCGATTATCTGTCGAGCCTGCCGTACTACGTTTACGAACTGGGGCTGTGCGTGCGGAAAGACAACGCCGACACACAGTCGTGGGACACCTAGAAATGCGTCACGGTGCTGCTGGCGTTTGTCTCGATGCCGCTGGCGATGGCGACCGGTCTGACCGCGGCGCTGGTCCGTTCGTATCCAAACCTGACCCTCGTCGAAACCCGTTCAACCCCCGCGGCCTACCGCCTGCTGAACTGGCTCTGTACGGTTTAGGTCGAAGTGGTGCGCGGGACGCCGCTGGCGTTCCAACTGTTCGTCGTTTACTTCGTGCTGCCGGAGATCGGTCTGACGGTGAGTGGCTTCTGGTCGGGCGTGATCGTGCTGGCCGTCAACTATTCGGCCTACGAGGCGGAAATCTTCCGGCTCGGCTTGCAGGCGATTCCGCACGGGCAGATGGAAGCGGCTCTCTCGCTCGGTATGTCGCGACCGCTGGCGCTGCGTCGAATCCTGCTGCCGCAAGCGGTGCGGATCGTGATCCCGGCCTCGGCCAACGATTTCATCGCCCTGTTCAAAGACACCGCCGACTGCTCGGTGATCGCGGTCGAAGAATTGTCGAAGCAATACTCGATGGGAGCCAAGAGCACGGGCCCGCTTTTGGAGATGGCATTGCGGGCGAATTCGCGATCGGATCGCTGCGGCTCGCGGCCTGCGCGGCACCGCGGGAGCGGCATCAAGTGTTGCAGCAGATTCGTCAGCGTGGAGATGGTCTTCCAGCAGTTCAATCTGTTTCCGCACCTGAGCGTGCTCGGCAATGTGATCGAGGCTCCCGTTCAAGTGCTCGGTCACTCGCGCGACGAAACGGCAGCCGATGCTCAACAGCTTTTGGTCCGTGTTGGGTTGGGAGACCGCTTGCACAGCTACCCGCATCAACTATCGGGAGGCGAGCAGCAGCGGGTCGCGATCGCCAGCGCTCTGGCCATGCACCCGGAGTTGATTCTGTTCGACCTACCGACGAGCGCCCTCGACCCGCGCATGACCGCCGAAATCCTCGACGTGATGACTGATCTCGCGAAGGTGGGGCAGACGATGCTCGTCGTCACGCACGCGATGGGATTCGCCCGCCGCGTGGCGAACGCGGTGTACGTGATCGCCGAGGGAGTCATCGCGGAGTCTGGTCCGCCGCAGCAGGTGTTCGAAAACCCGCTCCAAGCGGCCACGCGGGAGTTCCTGCGTCAGGCGAAGCTTGGATGACGGCTGCACTTGCTAACCCGGCTTCTCAAACTTCCCACGAAACTCGGCTGCGGGATACTTCAAGACGTTTTTCCGCAGCTTGGCGAGGACCGCGTCGGAGAGGTCGAGTTGCATTGCGTTGGCGAGGCTGAGCAGGTAGCACGCGACGTCGGCGATTTCTTCTGCGATCTGCCGGCGATGCCGGTCTTCCATCGCTCGCAAATGCGATTCGTCGTTGTCCACCCACTGAAAGTGCTCCATCAATTCGGCGGCTTCGATGGCGATCGACATGGCCAGGTTTTTCGGCCGATGGAACTGCCGCCAATCGCGCTCATCCACAAAGCTCTGGATGCGCTGGCGAAGGTCGGCGAGCGTGATTTGGCTGTCCGGCATGGTAGTTTGACGTCGGATTCCAGTTCAATGACGTTCGCACCTCACCCCAAACCCTCTCCCACTTCGGGTGCGAGGGGACTGACGGCGGCGGATCGTCGAAAGGACTCTCCCAGGTGCACGAGCACTTCGAGCGCCAGCAAGTCGGCGCGGGTGACAACGTGGCGCGTGCTGCGGTTACCGAGTCCGCGAACGAGATGCTCGACCCGATCGAGATGCAGTTCGAGCGATTCGCGCGGTGAAATGCCGGCGGCAACGAAGACGTTCGCCAGCTGTGCGATCTCAGCCCCCAGATTGCCGGCCCCCATGATCACGTACGTCCGCAGCAGTTCGTGGTAGTGATCGACCACCGCGGCCGGCAGCTTGGTGCGCCACGCTTCGGGTCCGTGCCAGTGACTGTCCAACGTCGCCGACCGGTCCGGTGACGATGCGGGATCGGCCGCGTGCGGTGAGCACAGTCGTTGCACCTCGGCGAGCATGCGGCGTTGCTGGCCGAGCAGTTGCTCGGCTTCGTCATGTTCGCGAGTCGATCGACGTCGGTCTGCAAGTTCCAACCGGTGGTTCTCGCGCTGCAATTCAACACGGGCCATCGCCCTCTTGATCGTCGAAACGAGTGCCAGCGATTCCCAGCCGTTTTGAGTCACCAGCAGCTCGCACTTTGCCCGGTCGGCCGCGCTCCACAGCTCGTCGGTCTGGGTCCGCACGATGAGCACCACCGCATCGTCGCAGCCGCTCGCGCGGACGGCTCGCACAAGATCGAGCGGGTCGGGCCCCATTGCTGGCGCGGAAACCACATCCGACTGATTGATAACCAGACTATCAAATCTCGTTTCGCGCAACAGTGTGAGCGCCTCGGACGAACTTGACACCCAATGCAACCTGGCCTCGGTGCAGCCTTCCGCGTCGAGTTGCAATGTCAGGCCGACCCACAACGGTTCGATCGGGCCGATGCACAGCAAACGAAATCGCGGGGGAAGCTCGATCGGAACGTGGCGCGGCAGCGGTTCTGACAACGAGACCACGCGGGGCGGACGGGCGGGGATGTCTTCCTGACGCTGCATGGCGAATCGCATCCGTGTCGTCGCAAGCCGGCCCGTGGACGTCGGGCGCCACGCGATTCGGCGGCCGACGTCCCACGGTGGTTGCGAGCGCGGCGGACTTTACGCGCGTTCCGTCGCCTGTGTCAAGGTGGCCCAGTTGGGCGGATGATGGGGACGATGATCGTCGCACAGCGGTCGCTCGACTCGATCGCCTGCCGCCCGCATCGACGCCGCATCGACCACTCCGGATTGCACCGCCCGGTGCATCCACACCACGATCAGAAAGAACCAGACCGTCGTGCCGATCCCCAGCACTCCCATTCGCCCGGTCCAATCGAGCAGCACGTAGTGCATCCAGGAGAGAGCCACCGGAGCGAACGCGGCCCATCGCGCCTGGCGATGGAGCCGCCGCCATTCGAACCACGCGGGGAGCAGCAGCACCGCGGGAATCATGAGCATGAAATAGTGACCTCGCGAGACGGGCGACACGATCAGCGAGGCGACAGCAGCCAAACCAAACACGCTCGCCATGCCCCACGCATCGCCGGCGACGGTAACTCGCCAGGCCAGCAACATCAGCGCCGCCAGTGTCACCAGACGGATGGCGTGTAGCATGTGGTTCACGATCGGTTCGTCCATCGGCATGCTGCCGTACGCTGTGTCGGTCGTGTCCACGAGCGTGTCATCGGGCCAGGCGTAGAGTTGATACACCAGCCAGTTCCCGCCACGGTACACGGCGTTCATCAGGCTTTGGTTGCGAATGGACGCGACGTCGTGTCCGAAGTCAACCGCGCGCACGTCGTTGACGTTCGCCACGACATCGTGATACCACGTATCGAGATGCCCCAGGTTGGCTGACCATCCGATGAGCGCGGCGGGAACGAGCAGGAGAAACAGCACGCAGCCCGCAACAACGCCGAGCGTCGCCGTCCACGCCTGCCGCCACGACATCCCCGCATCGGCCTCGTGCCGGCACCAGCCTCGTACTGCGAGCAAGCACAACAGGCAACCGACGGGCAGCGCCGGTGTCAACTTGAGGGCGATGGGCGCTGCCAGCACAATGCCGCCCAGAAGCCAGGCGCGCAGCGAGCAACGGGCGAGCAGCAAGCGCAGACCGAGCAACAAAAGATACAACTTCAGCACGCCGACCTGTCCGCGCTGGAGGCAATTCAGCGCTGGGAGCAGCGCTGCGCCCAACGCGGCCCACCACGCCCAGCGCGGTACGGTCAGATCGCGCCCCGTCGCCGAGCGAACTTCTCCAACAAGCACGTCCACCAATTTCCGTAACTCCCAGTAGCATCCAAATGCCATTGCCAGGCTGATCCAATACCAGGTCAACGCCTGCACAGTGGAATCCAGCGGCTGCAGAGGCGCCAGCAGAATCGCGAAGAGCGGCGGGTAGAGATAGGACCAGCCGCGATCGTTCGTGACGCGGTACGGCTCGCGCCCGTCGAAGAATGCAGCGCCGGCTTCGGTGTAGACCGTCAGATCGGTCATGTGCACGAACGTCTGTTCGGGATCGCGACGTGCCCGAACGCGGACATCCACGAATCCCCAGAACAGAAACGCGACGAGCAAACCCAGGTACGCCACCCTGTGGCGGTTGATGTCGTCTCGAATGGTGAAGGCGGGCGGTGGCATGTTGATTGAAGTGATCGGTCCGATGCTGCGCTTAGTGGACGCCCCTTCCTGGTCGAACGACGGGCCACCGGCTTCTAACCGACGACGACGGACCTCGCGCGAGCCACTCGGGCGAGTGCCATCAGCGGAAAGTAGATGCGATAGAAGTGGTACTTGAGGTAGAAGACTCGCGGGAAGCCGGTGCCGGTGAACGCGTCTTCGTCCCACGTGCCGTCGTCGCGCTGAGTCGCGAGCAGAAACTGCACGCCCGCTTCGACGGAGGGGCAATCCGCTTCGCCCGCGGCAATCAACCCCATCAATGCCCACGCGGTTTGCGACGCCGTCACCGGCCCCTGGCCGCGCGTGGCCGGCTCGTCGTACGTGCGCGGTGATTCGCCCCAGCCACCTCCCGGTTGCTGGACCTTCTTCAGCCAGCTGGCCGCTTGTCGCACGCGTGGGTCCGTCGTCGGAATACCGATCGCCGACAGTCCCACCAGCGTTTGCCACGTGCCGTAGATGTAGTTGACGCCCCAGCGTCCAAACCAACAGTGATCGGGTTCCTGTTCGCGCCACAAAAAGTCGAGAGCCGCCCGCGCGATTGGGTCATCCTTCCGCATTCCGAGTTCGGCAAACGTCTCCAACACGCGAGCGGTGAGGTCGGCAGTGCTCGGGTCGATCATCGCGTTGTGATCGGCAAACGGCACGCGAGTCAGAATCTCACGGTCGTTGTTATTGTCGAACGCCCCCCAACCTCCGTCGCGGTTCTGCATCGCCAGCAGCCAGCGAGTTCCCCGTGAAATGGCTGCCAGCGTCGGTCGAAGCGACTCAACCTCCACGATCGCATCTCCGCTCGATCGTCGGCGTGCCGCGAGAACCGTGGTGACCACGTCGTCGCCGACCGAGCCGTGTTGCAGCGCGTTCGAATGCCTGAGCAGATGTTCCAACTCCAGCCGCGACGCCTTGAATTCTGGAAGGGAGCGTGCGAGGGCGATCAACACCATGCTGGTGTCATCCACGTCCGGGTAATACTGGTTCTCAAATTCGAAGAACCAGCCCGACGGTTCCACGTGCGATTCGTGCACAGTCCAGTCGCCGCGAGATCGGGTTTCCTTCGATAACAGCCAGTTGACCGAGGACCGGATCGCTGCGTGTTCCGACGGCACGCCGGCTTCGCGAAGCGCGATCGTGGCGATCGCCGTGTCCCAGACGGGCGACTTGCACGGTTCGATCCGCAGCGTGTCGCCGTCGCTGATCCACAGTTTTTCAAGCTCGCGCAGTTGTTGCCGTACGGCGGGCGAATCGTCTTCGTGCCCGAGGCATTTCAGCGCGACGACACTCCAGATGATCGGCGGGAAGATCGCGCCCAAGCCGTCGCTGCCCGCAAACCGCTTCAGCATCCAGTCGGCGCAGCGGCGAACGGCGAGCGATCGCAACGGCTTGATCCCCCATCGTTCGGCCAGCTTGATCGCGACGTCGATGCGCCGAAACAGGCGGCTCCAATTGATCCGCGTTCGTCGCTTCAGCGCATCGACACAGGTGGCGTCACCCATCGTGACAGGCAACTCCTCTGGCGACCGAATGAACAATTCGCGAATTTGCATCGACTCCGGCAATCGCCGGACCGGCTGGAACGCCCAGAGCAGACTCAACGGAATCAGAATCGTCCGCGACCACGCCGACATCTCGTAGATGTTGAACGGCATCCACGTCGGCACCAGGATGAGTTCCGGAGGCACCGCGGGGCATTGTTGATACGAGATCAGCCCCAACAGCGCAAGGTAGTATCGTGTGAAACTGTTGACCTGCTCGGCTCCGCCGGCTGCGAGGATCGCCATCCGCGCCCGAACCATGTGCTCGGCGTCGGGCAAATCGCCGGTGATCTTGAGCGCCAGGTACGCCTTCACCGACGCACTCACTTCGAGCGGTCCGCCGGGGAAGATCGCCCATCCACCCTCGGGGAGCTGCTTCTTTCGAATGTAGCTCGCCGCCCGCCGCGCGGCATCGGAGCCCTCCTGGCCGAGAAACGCCAGCAGGCAGATGTATTCGGACTCGAGGATTGTGTCCCCTTCGAGTTCCGCGACCCAGTAGCCTTCAGGGTGCTGCTGGCGGAGCAGGTGATCGCGAGTCCGCGCGATGGCAGCTCTCACCCAAAGCGTCTGCGAATCGACCGCCTCGGGGACTGCGATGAGCGACGACGCGAGATAACTCTCGCGCACCGAAGCGTCATGTCCCTGATCAAATCTCAGCCGACGATGTCCCAGCTCGCCTGAACTCATTTCAGGTTCCTTCGAATGGCCAAACTCTGCAGCGATGTCGCGCAAAGAGTTCAGCAGCCGAGCAGAGAGACCTCGGTTTCAGCAACCAGTTCGTTGCATGTCTTCGAGGTTCTGCCGTCTTCCCTGACGACCCAGTTTGCCCGCCGGACAAAATCCCGTAAGGCAACAGCGGGCGGATGTTAGGAGGATCGCCAGTTCTTGGCAATTGCAATCGCCGTCATCATTTCGACGACTTTGAGAGCGGGATTGACGACGCTGCCGAACCTGGAAACTTGGGGTATTAGGGACCACTGCTGCCGAAACCTCATGGCCTACCAAGCAGTTACGCACAATCTGCCACATCACGAGGCCAATCGGCATCCACATTGCGATTTCTGTCTCCCGGAAAGGCAAGACTGCCGAAGTGGTGGGTTGGTTCCCATCACGACGCTTCGGCACAAACTCTTCAATTTGGAATTCAGGGAGAAGTTTCCATGACCACCGCCGTAAGGTCGACTGGGGCCAAGAAGACAGTTCGGGAACTGAAGAAACTGCGCACCGCGGATTACAAGCAGGCACTCGATCGCCATCGTTGCTGCCGCTGCTGCCGCTGTTGCCGCGGTTGGTAACCAGACAGAGGAACGGTGAAGAACCGTTCTGCACCGTCAAAGAGGACTGAGTGATCTCGATCGAATCATTGTGCGGCCCCACGAATGACTTCGATCCGGTCCTCAGTCCTCTTGTCTTTCGCGACCGTTCTGCTTCCGCAACCGCTCAACGATCAGACCAGATTGGATGTTGATCATGCTTCCCGCCATCGGCTACGCCATCCGTGAGCAGAATCGTGAAATCCTCGATGACCCGGCGCTCAACGCCGTCGAGATCACATTCGAACGAGCCGACGATCCACTGCGAGTCACCCGCTACGTTGGCAACATGGACTTCGATTATGTCAGTGTGCACGCGCTCAAGTTATCGGTCGCCAGCCCGACGCCTCCGGGACGGAATTACCTCGACGCGCTGAAGGCGATCGCGCAGGAAAACGTGGCGGTGTCGGTGAGCGATCACCTGGGGTTCACTCGCGACGGTCACAACGGAGTCGAGATGGGACACTTTGCCCCGCCGCCGTTTACTCAGGCCGCCCTCGACGCCACGTGCCGCAACATCGACATCATCCAGCGGTTTTTCGGCGACCTGCGTTTCTACATCGAAAACATCGCCTATCTGTTTCAGTTTCAAGGGACGATGACCGAAGCAGCATTCCTCGAACAGGTCTTAAAAAAGTCCGGCTGCGGGTGGTTGCTCGACGTGACGAATGTCTACGCCAACGGTCGCAACTTCGGCTACGACCCGTACGAGTTCGTCGCCCAGGTCATGCCGGTCCCCGAGCGCGTGCAGATTCATCTCGCCGGTGGATATTTTGACGAGAAGGCACAGCTTTACATCGACAGTCACTCGCAGCCGGTTCCGGATGAGGTTTGGGATTTGTATCGCTTCGCGTTGCAGCAAGCGCGAGGCAAGATCGACGCCGTGTTCATCGAACGGGACCAGGAGTTTCCGGACGAATCGGGTTGGCGCAGCGAAGTTCGCATGACCCGGCGGATCGCCGAAGAAGTGGAAGGACGGCCATGTCTCGTGAGGTCGTGACGAACGAAGACTATGCGACGCAACTCCAGCGCCTCGCACGATCGATGGCCGCGGGGCGCACTGAAGAGGTGCTCGACGTTCTCGCACGCGGCGACCAGCCGTGGCAGGTGAAGATGTTCACCAACGGAAATCTCGACAAGCGTTTCGAGAAGCTTCAACGACAGCTCGAATTCGTGAAGCCGGCGTTCGGAGACTTCGATGATCTGCTGGTCGCCTTCATCCGCGAGTTGCCGCTGGCCGCGTACGACACTGGCACATCCGACGGCGATCGGCTTCTGGAGTGGCTCGAACTGGGACAGAAGCTGACTTCGGAGCAGCACGACTTCGTCGCCTGCCAGCGATCGCGCCACGCGGTCGAAGACGAGGGGCGACGCAACCGGCTCGGACACGTCCGGTTTCAGGAGCTGGTCAGCATGGCGAACGAGCTCGCCGGCGAACTCGGCTCCAACCGCAACCTACAAATCCACCTGAACCCGATCCGAATCTGGGGCCGGTTCGAAACGGCGGCACTGCTCGACGAGAATGCCGATCCACCGGCGGACGTGCTCTTCTACGCATCCGGCAACGAGGTGCGGACAGCGGTCCTCGAACCAGAGGGCTTCGCGCTGGTTCACGAACTCGAAGGGCTGAATCCCTGCACGCTCGATAGTTGGTCAGCCGTGGCGGATTCGTTCGCCGATCGCGAACCACGATCCCAGGACGAACTCGCCGAGTTTTGTCACGACATGGCGACGATCGGCCTGCTCGCGTTCGCATGACTCGCTTGTTTGATTGATGCCTGACGCGCCAATGAAGGCCCGTCGAACCAAATCCTTCGCTGGCGCGTCAGGCTTCAATCAATTGCAAACCACGGGGAGATCGCATGAGCATCGGTATTGCACCCGCGACCACACGACTGCCCGGCACGCTTAGCTCGCTGTTCGCGTCGGCCAAATGGCGGTTGATGCTGACCTATGCCCTGTTCAATCTCGAAAACCTGCTGCGACTGGCTCAGCCGTTCGTTCTCGGCTGGGCGATCAACGACTTGCTGGCCGGGACGTATCTGGGTTTGCTCGTGTTCGTGGCGCAGCATCTCGGCCACGTGGCGATCGGAACGTGGCGGCAGATGTACGACACGCGAGTTTTCACCAAGCTGTACACAGACCTGGTGATACGGCTCGTATCTGAGCAACGAGGGCAGGGGATTGACGTCTCGCGCGTGGCGGCCCGTTCGTCGCTGTCTCGGGAGTTTGTCGAATTCTTCGAGCGACAAGTGCCGCTGGTCGTACGGTCGGCGTACTCGATCGTCGGAGCGATGGCGATGGTCGCCTGGTACGACGCGATGCTGGTTCCGCTCTGTGGCCTGTTGATCGTGCCCGTGTGCCTACTCAACCTGCGATTCAGCCGGCAGACGCATCGACTGAGCCGGCAACTTCACGACGAATTGGAACACGAGGTGAACGCGATCGACACGGGGTCGGCCACCGTGGCCCGAGGCCACTTCGGCCGCGTGGCCGGATGGCGAGTGAAATTGTCCGACGCCGAAGCGATCAACTTCGGGCTGACCGAACTGTTCGTCCTCGGCCTGCTGGCGGCGGTGCTGATTCGGTTCTGTTCTGCCGCGACCGCATCAATCGGTGACATCTTCGCGGTCTTTCGCTACGTGTTAATGTTCATCGTGGGACTCGACAGTGTCCCGCAAGTGGTCCAGCACGTGAGCCGTATGCGCGACATCCGGCAGCGCCTGTGCGGAAACGCATCGCGCGTCGATTGACGCCGCCGTTTCGCCTGCTATCGTGCTGCCGAGTTGCCGTGGCACCGGCTTCCCGCCGGTGCGAACTTCGATGAAACGCGACAGGCGCGACGCCTGTGCCACGAGACCAAATCAGGAGCGAACGATGGGTGCGAACCACGCAGGTGACGAGAAGCGACGGAAGGCGAAACGAACAAAGAAGAATCTGCTGACGCGATTGAAGAAGCAGGCGAAGGCAAAGTAGCGACTCAGGTATGGCGTTGGTCGCCGAAATTCCAGATCCAAACACGCTCGCCCCTCACCCGCGGCCCCTCTCCCCCTTTGGGGCCGAGAGGGGATCGTTCAGAACTTCTCCGATACTGCGGTCGAGGATCGCGAGCATTTCGTCGATCTGCTCGGCGGTGGAGATGAGTGGCGGACCGAAGGCGATCCAGTGTGGATCGAAACGGCAGAGGAGACCGTTCTCGAGCGCTTGGCGGCCGACGCGGACTCCGAATCCGGACTTGGAAGGGAACTGCGACTTGTCTTGGCGGTCGGAAACGAATTCGATTCCGAGGAACAACCCCTTGCCGCGGATGTCGCCGATCACGTCGTACTTTTGCGACAGCTTCTCGAAGCCGGCTCGCAGCCGAGCCCCCTGCATGCGGGCGTTGGCGCAAAGGTCTCGCTCGAGAATCTCCTGAAGCACGGCGATTCCTGCAGCGCATGCGACAGGGTGTCCCTCGAACGTGTGCCCTTCGACGAAACCCGGATTTGTTTCGACCGGTCCCCAAAACGCATCGGCGATCGGCCGTCGGCAGATCATCGCCGACAGCGGAGCGTAACCGCCGCTCAAACCCTTGCCGGTGCAGATCACGTCGGGAATCACTCCGAACGTGTCGGCGGCGAACATGTTCCCGGTCCGGCCGACTCCGGTGATGATTTCGTCAAAAATCAAGAGCACGTTGTGCCGGTCGCAGTATTGGCGAAGCAACGGCAGATACTCCTCCGGCGGGTCGATGATTCCTCCGGTGTGGCCAATCGGTTCGACCATGATTGCAGCCACTGTCGCAGGGTCTTCCATCTCCAGCACATCGTTGACGATGGTCGCGCAGGTGATTCCGCAGTCGGGATACGACTTACCGAACGGACAGCGATAGCACGTCGGCGGGAAGACCTTGAGGAAACCCGGCGCCAGCGGTTCGTTGACGGTCTTCCGCGATTTCAACCCGGACGCCGACAGCGAACCCATCGTCGAACCGTGCCACGACTGGTAGCGGCTGATGATCTTGTATTTGCCCGGCGACCCCGTCAGCCGATGGTACTGCCGAGCAAGTTTGATCGCCGCTTCGGTCACTTCGGAGCCAGCGCTTTCGAGTTTGACCGCAGACAAGTCGCCCGGTGCCACGCTGGCCAATAGGTTGGCGAGTTGGATGGCGACGGGATTCGTTCCGTGCATCGGCGGCGAGAAGTGGAGCGTGTCGAGTTGCTTTCGGATTGCTTCGATCACGCGGCGGTTGTTGTGTCCGACCGAGACCGTGTAGATGCCGGAAATCGCATCGAAGTATCGTTTGCCCTTCGTGTCCCAGTAAAACACGCCGTCAGCTCGCTCCATGATGAACGGCTGCTTCGACCACTCCGACATCTGGTCGCGGACGAAAATCTGGCGGAGAAACCGCTCCTCGGTGGTTTGAGCGGCGGTCGGAAGCGTGAAGGGCATGGACATGGCTCGAGCACCTCACAGCGGCGGATGTTGGGTTGCGATTTCGGCGGCGATTCTACGGCAGGCGGGCGCGGATCGAAAGCAGAGACGGCTCAAATCGCGACCCTTGTTTCGCCTCCAGAGGCCAACTACACTGGCTCCTCCTTTCGCCGAGCGCGTGTTTCGCACCGGAGCGCGACCTTCGACGCTCGGCGATCAGTCGAGAATCTCCTTCCGGTGGCGTTGTCCGTCCGCGCCCAAGTCATGCGACACGTACTTTCGGCTCTCGTGATGAATCAACCCGGTGTGCTTGCACACATTTCCGGGATGTTGGCGTCGCGCGCGTTCAACATCGACAGCCTCGCGGTCGGAGCGACGGAGAACCCGACGCTGTCGCGGATGACATTCGTCGTCAACGGCGACGACCGCGTGCTCGATCAGGTTCGCAAGCAACTGGAGAAAATTGTAACCGTCGTGAAGGTGCTGGATTTTTCGAAGCAAAACTACGTGGAGCGCGACTTGATGCTGATCAAGGTCAGCACGGAAGGGGGCAAGCGCAGCGAAGTGAGGGAACTGTGCGATATTTTTCGAGGGAAGATCATCGACGTCGGCCCTACGCACGTGATGATCGAGATTGCCGGACAGGAGCGAAAGATCGAGGCCTTCATCGAAGTCATGCGACCGTTTGGGATCATCGAGCTTGTGCGAACCGGCCGCGTGGCGCTCGTACGTTCAGCGGCGGGTGGCACGGGAGAGGCAGAAGACGAGGAGCCCACTTCGACGCCGTCCGTCGATTCCTCGGCAGCGTCGCTCTAACGTTGTCCACCAATCTCAACATTGAACAGGCCGCGGCCTGATCTCCAACCTGAAATCTTACCAAGCAAGAAACTGCAACATGACTGCCAAGATTTACTACGACAACGACGCCAATCTCTCGCTTTTGAAAGACAAGACGATCGCCATAATCGGTTACGGCAGCCAGGGCCACGCTCAGGCTCAAAACCTGCGCGACAGCGGCTGCAATGTGATCATCGGCCAGCGTCCCGGTTCGCCGAACTACGACCTCGCCGTATCACACGGTTTCAAACCGGTGTCGGCAGCCGAGGCGACCAAGAGGGCGGACCTTGTCAACATCCTGCTGCCCGACGAAGTGCAGGGTGACGTCTATCGAGCTGACATTCGGCCTAACCTCGAGAAGGGGGACCTGCTGCTCTGCTCGCACGGATTCAACATTCACTTCGGGCAGGTGGTGCCTCCGGAAGGCGTTGACGCGGCATTGGTCGCACCGAAGGGGCCGGGGCATCTGGTTCGCAGCGAGTTCGAGAAAGGGGGCGGCGTCCCCTCGCTGATTGCCCTGCAGCCGGGCGCTTCAGACAATTCCCGGCAGTTGGCTCTCGCGTACGCGAAAGGGATCGGCGGCACGCGCGGCGGCGTGATCGAAACAACGTTCGCGGAAGAAACCGAGACAGATTTGTTCGGTGAGCAGGTGGTATTGTGCGGCGGCGTGAGTGCTCTCGTGAAGGCCGCGTTCGAGACACTGGTTGAAGCCGGCTACCAACCCGAGATGGCCTACTTCGAGTGCATGCACGAATTGAAACTGATCGTCGACCTGTTCTACCAGGGCGGGCTGAATTACATGCGCTACAGCGTGTCGAACACGGCCGAGTATGGTGACTACACACGCGGCCCACGAATCGTCACCGAGCAAACGAAGGCCGAGATGAAGAAGATTTTGAAGGAAATCTGCGACGGCCAGTTCGCGAAAGAGTGGATTCTGGAAAACAAGGCCAACCAGCCGACGTTCAAAGCCATCCGCCGCCGCGAGCGCGGGCATCTGATTGAGCAGGTCGGCAAGCAACTCCGCAGCATGATGACCTGGATCAAGGCCAAGGAAGTCTGACGATGGCTGACGTCGCGACTGTCGCCTTCGAGGAGCTTCGCCCGGGCGACCACATTCGGATCACCCAGCGGATCAAGGTTGGTCTGAAAGTCTGGACGAACCAGGTGACCGGTTGCGTCCAGCGCACCGAGCGCCGCCGATGCGGCTTGCACGTCAAGCGGAACCACGATGACTATGCTTTTCAGGACGTCATCGTCCTTCAGAAGGAGCCGAACGCGGGTGAAACAACCACCGTCGCACTCGATGAGTTTTCCAGGATCGAACGCGCCATCTGACGAGATCTGTTTCGTCGGCTGAACGATTCGCGCCCCAGATTGCTCGATCCTCTTGACATCCGGAATCCAGCCGACGTCTCTTGCGTCCGATGGAACCGTGGCGGCGAAGGTAGACGGTTGTCCAGGGGCTTGGCGGAAACCCGCGATTGCCCGCACACCCTGCACAACCGGACGGCTCGGAACATCCGGAAGCCGCCCGCAGGTCACCACCGGCAATTATCCGACGATCGGCATCCTGAGTGCATTCGTTGCGACTCTCAAGCCAATTGCGAACGGCAGTCCTGTTCCAGGCACTCCGACTGCCGTATCCAAGATCGCCGAAGCCACAATGGCATGCCTCCAGGATTTTTGAACTATGAAAACTGTCTTTACCACGGGCCAGGTCGCAAAGCTGTGCAAGGTCGCACCGAGAACCGTGACCAAATGGTTTGATTCCGGACGACTTCGCGGCTATCGGATTCCAGGTTCACAAGATCGCCGGATTCCTCGCGAGAGTCTGGTGCGATTCCTCAAAGAGCACGGCATGCCCTTGGGCGAACTTGAGGAGATGGCACTGGGCAAGGTCCTCCTAATCGACGTGAACTCACATCAGCAGGCACTGCTCGGCGCGTACCTCACCGACGATTCGTTTCAGATCGAGTTGGCGACAAACGCATTCGAGGCAGGACTCAAGGCTCGATCGCTGAATCCGGACTGCGTCGTCCTGAATCTGTCGATCGGATGCGATTTGGGACTGCAAATCGCCCGCGCGCTCCAACATGGTCCCGATTGCCTCGACGGGGTCTTGATCGGGTTGCTGAGTCCAGCGGACAACCTGTCGGACGACGCGCGGGGCCTGTTCGGTGCAACCTTTCAGCACCCCGTGGATTTGGCTCGCGTCGCCGAGAACATCTGGACTCGCGTGAAGGCTCGCAAACCGCTGATTGGCTGAAGCAGTCGTTGCGTGACGGGCCTCCCAGGACGCGCTATTTGCCTTGCGGGACGAACTGCTTGATGAATTCCTCGGTCCGGTCGATCGGAGTCGATTTATCGGTCGGCTTGTACTCGAACTCCTCCGGATTCAGCGGGTGGTTTAAGACGACGTCGACGAAATCAAGCGTCAAAACGGGCTGCGTCACGCTGCGCCCGGGAATTCGCTTGCGGTATTGAATCCGGTGCGGAAACCCGGTCTCCTGATCGATGCTCAGCCACACGATATCGGGAACGAATGACGGCAATCCATCGGGGTAGGCTTTGTCCTGGTTCTGGAGCACCTTGACCCATGTCGCCTTGTACTCGTCCTTCCACCCGCCTTGGATCACGAACACGGGGCGACCGCGCAGCTCGTCGGATTTGATTCCCTGGAAAATCATGGTCAGGTGCATTGACCCGAGCAGTGCAGACAAGCCACCAAGGCCCATGTTGGACAGCAGGACGGTGTGTGGGATCGGAGCACTACGTTCGGCCGTGCGAAGGATTTCCTGCACGTTCCGCCGCATCACCTCCGGTTGCCCTCCGATCTCACGCCGCGTCCATAGAATCTGGCCATCGCAAACGTCGAGCAGCGCGCCGGTCTGGCTCCCGACTTTCAGTTTCAATTCCAATCGCATTCGATAATCCTTGGCCGCTACGTTCCCTTGCAGATAGCGACCTTCGGCGCGAATGCTGCGCTGGGGAAGCTGGATCGTCTCGACGAGGTTGGCTTGAATCGACGTGTACTGACCCACGGCGGCCATGGCTCGTTCAAGTTCCTTGAGCGAGTTGGTCGCTGACGGGCGCGGTGCCTCATCTGATTTGCCCTCGGCACGCTCAGCCGGCTGACTCTGTGGCGGTTTCTGCTGGTCGGTTGGCGGCGACTGGGCTTCGGAACGATCTGCGTGCAGAACCATCCATAGCCCTCCCATCACAACGGCCGCAACGAATATCAAACTGGGGAGCTTTTGCATGTTGTTCTGAAAATGCCGGATTTGCCAAAGATTCAGATGCCAACCTTCCGAAGTTCTACGTGAGGACAGAGTGCGAATCGTCGCCGAACCGTCGTCGAACACCAACTGTCCGCACGGAGCGAGCATTCTAACGGCCGGAGTGGAAGCGGGTCGAGGCCGACTCGAAGTCTTAGGAACCAACTTCAGGAACCCACGGAGGGGTCGCGATGAAACTGTATTTCCTTGGTTTGGCAACCATTGTTGCCGTGTGCGTCGGATGCACTTCGCCACGCGGCTCCATGAGTCATCTGGGGCACGTGGGACATGGAATCGGGCCGCATGAAGGCCATAGCGGCATCCAGCAAGCCGACTACCGATACGTGGCACCTCCGGCCGCGATGATGGCCCGCCCCGGACCCATGGTTGACGGCCCGGGCCCTGGCGTGTTGAACATGATCGGCGGGGGGGCCGTCCGTTCGTTCGCCACATCGACCACACAAATCCGTTTCATTGGCCCGGTCGGCATGCAGGTCGGCTGGCAGATTCCGAGGGGCTACGCCGAGAATCAGCTCACCGCCCCGGCCCGATACAACTTTCTCCAGGGCTCAACTTATCGCCTGAAACTCACGAGCATCCCCGAGCGCGAAGGCCTCGTGATCTACCCCACGTTGCAGGTTTACCCGTCGCATCCTGAAACCGACGCCTACCTCGCTCACAACAGCGTCCCGTTGCAGATCACCGATGAAGATCTGGATCAGGTGCAGAGCAACAATTTCGTGACGAAGGTGATTTACCTGCCATCAGCGAAGCATCAGGAACTGGCCATCGCAGGCGTCGAGACACTCGTTTCGACACGCCTTGATCCAGGTGTCGATCCCGTCGCCGAAGCCGATCGCCGTGGAACCATCATGGCCGTGCTTCGCATGGGCAACATGCACCTTGAAACCCCCGAGCAGGCCGATGCCGGCCCGATGCCGCAGGGTGTCGAACAGGCCTCACACAACGTGGTCGATGGGGACAACGGTGACCATGTCCCGCCGATGCCAATTGCCGGTGCAGGCATTCCTGGTTCGGGCATTCCGCACGCAATGATGATGGGTGCTCCCGGCCGTCCCGGCCAGAGTGCGTACAACCCGATCGTCGGCCTGGGCACGGCTCCGTCGTGGGGCCAGCCGATCACCGGCACGCCGATCGGCCTGCCCGGCCCGCCACACCTTCCGTACGGCGGTCCCGCGAGCCTGAAGTCGCACACGGTTCGAAACCTGAGCAAGAACCACATTCCAAAACCGGTAGATCACATGTTGATCGACGTGCGACACAACCCCGGCATCAATCTGCCCGATCCCGTCAAGCATGTGCAGTACACCGAGACCCACCCGGTGTACGCACCCGACGACGATTGCGAAGACTGACAACACCGAACCCTCTCGCCCATCGGCGGGAGGAATTTGGTGAGACGCGGCGATCGCCTGCAACTCACAACTCAACTGTCATCCGAAGCGGGGGCGGGCCGGGTCGCGATTCCGCGAAACGGCCTCCCGCTCGACTTCGGTCCGTTTGGCAATCGACTTTCCACACAGCCCTCCGATGCCACGCCACCTGACACTCATCGTCGCCGTCGGATGCTTCGTCGCGGCTGTTTGTGACTCGCATCTCTTCGCCCAGAGCACCAACTCGAATGGTGCAAGACACTTTCCAATCGATCAGCACTCACCGGTCGGGATGGCGGGTGAATGGGCGGCGTTGCGTGGCAAGGGACTCACTTCACCCTTGCCGTTTCCCGAGCACCAGCTTGCGATGGAAAGAACCTCGCGAGCGTACTTTCAACCGGTGCGGATCGAACTCCCCTGCGAAGGCACGGTCACGTTTTACTCGCAACCGCATGAGCAACCGGTGACGAAAGCCGCTCCGGCTTCCGCGGCGCTCCTGATCGGCCCGGTCTACCGTTTGGGAATCTCCGGCCTCGCAGAACGACCGGGAGCCGATCTGTATCCGACGGTTGAATTGCTCGACCGACTCCATCCACCTTCGGGGATGGCCGCGGACTTTCCCATCCCGATCCCATTCACGATGGAAGAAATCGACCGGGCACTCGATGGAGCCTTCGTAAGCAAGATCATCTATCTTGAAGATCCTCGGCTGACAAATCTTGGGCTGCCCGATGGATCCGCCCCCACGGAGTACCTGGCTCCGAAACTAAACCTGCTGGAAATGGCGGACCGGCGCGGACGTCCGGTGGCGTTGGTCCGCCTCGGCGGACGAGTGCCTGACGCGGCGAATCCCGAACCAGGCTTCTTCGGTTCCGGCGCACCCGTCGCGTTTACTGCCGTGACCGAACGATTGTCCACGGCGAAATCGCCTTCCGTCCGACAGCGCCCGCGAGCCAACTCGCCGCAGGTGGCAACTCAAACTCGTCAACTACTGAAACCCAGATGACACGCGCCGCGGGTGAACAACCGGCCTCGAACGTCATGCCAAACGTGATCCAGAACTCGACGCACTCCACCACCAACTCACTGCCTATGCGGCGCGTGCGATGGTTGGCTCGCTGTGCTGCGTCCACGTTGCTGCTGACACTTACGGCCTGCAACGCAGCGCCCAAATTGTCCGATCAACGCACCGATCCGTTCCTCGGTCCAGAGCGAACGACCGCGGTTGTGCAGGAGGCCGGTGCGATTCAGCTGGACGCGAGTTCGAGCCCAATTCAAGCCGTCTCCCACACAGTCGCGGCAGCCGCGACGAGTTCGAAGCCAGCGCTGAAGACCGAGCCGGGTGCAGCCGAGCCGCGTGTCGCCGTCCACGTGACCGACACGTCTGCCGCGGAAGCTCAGACTCGACTGGCGAGTCAGTACCCTGACGAATACGTCTTCGACGGGGGTGACCGAGCGCTGCCGATCCACTACGACGAGCACGGCATGTTGGGTCTCGAGTCGGAAGACACGGTGGTCGAATTCGCCGACGACGAGGGACGCGCCCACGTCAAACCAACGAACCGCGTGGCAGTTTACGCACCGCGGTTCGCTGCCATCAGTTCGGTCCGCGGCACGTCCGAAGAGGTCTCGATCGGCAAACTTGCCGGCGCGTATCAGGCCGTGCGCGACATTTCGATGAACAGCCGGCAGCAACTCGTCGGACATCAACAGAACGTCGCGCTCTCTCGCATCCACACGCGAACACGCGGCAGTGAGGTGAGCGGCCAGGCGCAGCCCAACGGCGTCGATCAAATGGTCATGGTTTCCGGACACGCGCAGGCGCTAAACGTGTTCGAGGACCTGGCCTTCCTCCGGTCTGGACAGTTCGATAAAACAGAAGAGGCTCGCCTGTCGCAAGCCATTCAGGCCGCCGGAAACTGGTCGCGCGAGCAGTCACCGTCGATCGCGGCCACGGAGAGCGAAGCCAACGAGATCTACGACTGGTTCAACGCATCCGAGTTCGTGGGCCTCGAAGACCTTCGCAAGAAAGGCGAACTGCGAATCGTCAAGCTGGCCGATCAACAGGTGGCTCGCTCGGGAGACGTGATCACGTTTACGATTCGATACGACAACACCGGCGACCGCGAACTCCGCGACATCGTCATCACGGACAACCTCAGCCAGCGGCTGGAGTACGTTCCGGACAGCGCGACGTCGGACCGCGCCGGCCAACTGGTCGAGAATATCAGCAACGACGGAACATTGATTCTTCGGTGGGAACTGAGCGAACCGCTGCTCGGTCACACCGGCGGCACAGTCACCTTCCAGGCCAAAGTCCGGTAGTCGCGAAAGCGATGACCGATGTCCAACTCGGATTCCCGCGAATCCGGCCCGCCGTGCCAGCACGGCGGGTTTTTTGTTGCGCTCCGCAGGAGACGACAACAACAGTACCAACCCGAAGCGCAAGCGAATGGCCGCGCCTCAAACCCCTCGCTTGAGCGTCGGGTTCGTATGACAGGGCGGTGATTCCGGCTCCTTCGAACGAATCACGGTTGCGTCGTGACCAGCAACTGGTCAGCTGAGGGATGCCCCAGCGTCAGCGATCTGCGGCCAATCCGCACCGTCACAACTCCGGCTTCGCGCGAGTTCGATTCCACGTTGGCCACGGTTTCCAACGTCACGCCGTTTTCAGTCAGATAACGGAGGAACTCAGGCTGCTGATTGAGGACCCTCACGACCTTCACTCGCGTTCCGGGAGCGCACCGCGACAGCCGCACGCCCGATTCCGTTTCGCTGGGCATCTGACCCTCGGCATTCGGGATTGGGTCTCCATGCGGATCCGTCGCGGGATGCCCGAGAAACTCGTCAATGCGATCGATCAGGATGTCGCTCATCGCGTGTTCCATGTTCTCCGCCTCCTCGTGAACCTGATCCCAGGTCAGGTTGAGGGTGCGGACAAGAAACAGTTCGATCAGCCGGTGCCGGCGCAGCATTCGGAGGGCGAGTTTGCGTCCGGCATCGGTCAGGCTCGCCCCTTCGTACGGCTTGTAAACCGCCAGCCCACTGTCGGCGAGCGTCTTCAACATGCTGGTCGCCGTCCCAGGCGAAACCTGCAGCGCCCCGGCAAGTTGCCCCGTCGAAATCGATTCAGAACCGCCGGCAATGCAGTGTTGCAGTATTGTCTTCAAGTAGTTTTCGACGGTCAGGCTGGCCATGGGCGAGGCGTTTATTTTGATTCATCAAATAATATTTTTTGACCTGTATTGACCTCATTTGCGCCGGAGCCGCATAATGACTCGACTCATCGTAACCATCGGTAATCAAAACAAAAAGCAAGCGTCACGAGCCACGCGACGCCCACGAAAGCAGGTGCATCCATGACGTCGGTTGAAGCTCGATTCAGAATCAGCAGCGAGGTTCGAGTCTGTGTGATGTTCTTCTTGTACGCCAGCCTGATCGGAGGCTGTTCCGGTTCTGCCGGCGCGCCGGCACCTGCGGCGAATCCGATCCGTGTTGCCGACTCATCGGCTGGAAGCAAAAAGCAGCAAGTGCTGGCCACGACCGGAATGATCGCGGACGCGGCGAAGATCGTCGGCGGCGATCGTGCGGAAGTCGTCGCGCTGATGGGACCGGGTGTCGACCCGCATCTCTACCAGCCGACAGCTCGCGATCAGAGTAAGCTCAAATCCGCCGAGATCGTGTTCTACAACGGCCTGCATCTCGAAGGGAAAATGGTTGAGATCTTCGAGTCGCTGGCGAAATCACGGCCGGGAAAGATCGTCGCCGTGTCGCGCGACCTGAGGGACGAACAGTTGCTCGCCTGGGAAGACTCCGCCGGTCAACATGACCCGCACATTTGGTTCGATGTCCGCCTGTGGCAACAGGTCATCCGCACGATCGAACAAACTTACAGCGATGCCGATCCGGCGAATGCCGAAGGCTACCACAATCGGGCGGCAGCCTATCTCAAGGAACTCGACGAATTGCACGACTACTGCCTCAAGCACGCCGAGGAGTTGCCGAAAGAGCAACGGTTGCTGATCACCAGCCACGACGCCTTCCACTACTTTGGCCGGGCGTACGGATTCGACGTCGTCGGCATCCAGGGAATCAGCACCGAGACTGAAGCGGGATTGAAGGCGATCACCGACGCTGTGGATTTGATCAGGAGTCGGCATCTGAAGGCGATCTTTCCCGAAAGCAGCGTGCCGCGAGCCGCGATCGAGCGTGTGGCTCAAGACAGCGGAGCCAAGCTGGGCGAGGAGTTGTACTCCGATGCCCTCGGCGCACCAGACTCGACAGCCGGCACGTATCTCGGCATGATCCGCACCAACTTCGACCACATCGTCAACGGGTTGAAAGGTTCGCCATAGGTCAGGCACCCGTCTGATTCGTCGCCGATTGGGACCCGTAGGAGCCGGCTCCCCCCGGCGACGGTCGGGGGTCAGAGCCCCCTCCTACGGTCGGACACGCAGGCCGGACCAAAGTGCATCGGGATGCCATGCTTCCACCAATTGAAGTCCATGACCTCACCGTAAGCTACGAGAAACGCCCGGTGTTGTGGAACATCGATGTCGCATTTCCCGAGGGGCAGCTGATTGGCATTGTGGGGCCGAACGGCGCGGGTAAGAGCACGCTGCTGAAGGCGATCATGGGGTTGATGCCGCACGAGAGCGGCTGGGTCAAGTTCTACGGCGAGCCGCTGAACAAGCAGCGCAGGATGGTTGGATACGTCCCGCAGCGCGAGTCGGTGGACTGGGACTTCCCGGTCACCGTGCGCGATGTCGTGCTGATGGGCACCTACGGCAAGCTCGGTTTGTTTCGCCGACCCGGCCGCGCGGAACACGAGTTGTGCGATCGGTGCCTCGATCAGGTGAGCATGCTGCCCTACGCGCGGAGGCAGATCGCGAACCTGTCGGGAGGCCAAAGGCAGCGCGTGTTCCTGGCGCGGGCGCTCGCGCAGGAGAGTCGCATCTATCTCATGGACGAACCGTTCGCCGGCGTCGATGCTGCGACGGAATCGGCGATCATCGAACTGCTGCGCGGCCTCAGACAGGACGGCAAGACGGTGCTCGTCGTGCATCACGACCTGCAGACGGCTCCGGAGTACTTCGACAGCATCCTGTTGCTCAACATGCGGCTGGTTGCGTTCGGACCGACGCGCGACGTGTTCACGCACGAGCTGCTTCAAAAAACCTACGGTGGCCGGCTGACCATCCTGTCGGAGGCGGCGGACGAAGTCGCCGACACGCGCCGATGACCGGGCTTCGCGAACGATTTCACACGCTCTTCGAATCCCCCGACTGGTCCGAAGTCGCGGGGCAACTCGTGCGGTTCTGGTCGCTGCAGGACCCGGCAGTGCGCACCGTGCTGGTCGGCATGCTGCTGCTCGGCCTGAGTTGCGGAATGCTCGGCAGCTTCGTTGTGCTGCGCCGCCTGTCGCTGCTCGGCGACAGCCTTGGCCATGCGGTACTCCCCGGCGTCTGCATGGGCTTTCTCGTCAACAAGACGAAAGACATCCGGTGGCTGTTCGTCGGCGCGGTCGTTTCGGCTCTGCTCGGAAGTTGGCTCGTCGGTTTCATCAAGCGGCACAGCCGGATCAAGTCCGACGCGGCGATGGGGCTCGTGATGTCCGGCTTTTTCGGCCTTGGGACCGTGCTGCTGACGCGGTTGCAGCAGCAACCCTACGGAAACCAGAGCGGCCTGAATCAATTCCTGTTCGGTCAGGCGAGCGCGATCCGGAATGCCGATGTCGTCTTGATGAGCGGCGTGACCGTGGTGATCGTTGCGGGCGTGCTGCTGGCGTTCAAGGAACTGGCGGTGACGAGCTTCGACGAGCCATTCGCCACAGCCCTCGGTCTGCCGACACGGGGCCTGCACTATCTGCTGATGACGTTGATCGCCATCGCGATCGTGATCTCGATTCAAGCCGTCGGCGTCGTGCTGCTGTCGGCCATGCTGATCACGCCCGCGGCGACCGCGTACCTGCTGACCGATCGGTTGCGAACGATGGTCATGCTCTCCGCTGCGTTCGGTATGGTCGCCGGAGCCACCGGAGCCTGCCTGAGCTTTCTCGCGAGGCACTGGCCCACCGGCCCGCTCGTGGTCGTCGTGCTCTCGGTTTTCTTCGTGCTGGCCTATCTGTTTTCACCCCGACACGGCATTGTCCTGCGAAAAATCCGCCAGCGCCGCCGCGCCGTTCGCACGCAGCGCGAGAATATTTTGAAAGCCGTGTACCTCGCCGCCGGCGGTGACGCGGCCGTGATCTGTAGCCCGACCCCTTGTGGGTCGGATGAGGCGCCGAATTCGATCGCATTGGCCCGGCCACAAGGGCCGGGGCTACACGATTCTGAAATGAGAGTTGGTCAACCAATTGACGTATCGCTCGGCGAACTCAGCCGGCACCTCGACGAACCGGCGACCGTCGTGGATCGCAAACTGAAACCACTCGTCGCCCGTGGCTGGGCGACAATCGTTGGCGATCGCGTGGAACTCACAGAATCCGGCCGAAAACGAGCGTTCGAGCTCGCCCGCAATTTCCGGCTGTGGGAACTGTTCCTGACCCGCGAGGTCCAGCTTCCGCTCGACCACGTGGCGCGCGATGCGGAGAACATCGAGCACATTTTGGGACCCGACTTGGTACGGGAGTTGGAGCGACAGTTGAAATGACGAATGACGAGGCATGGAAGTGGCGGCAACCCGGATTGCACTGCGCCGGCCTTCGTCATTCGTGCTTCGTCATTCTTTCGTCATTGGGTACTTCGTGATTCGTCATTCCTTGGGTTGAAACCAAACAATGCGTGACCTGCTCCAAAACCTGTGGGACATCATCCCGCCATTCGACTGGCGCGACGACGTGCTCGCGCCGTGGGCGACGTCCGGAACCGCCTTGTCTTCGGCGTGGACCGTGCTGCTGGGGACGCTCGTCGCGACGGCGTGTGCGTTGATCGGTTGCTTCCTGCTGGTGCAGGCGTTGGCTCTCGTCGGCGATGCGATCAGCCACACGGTGCTGCTGGGAATCGTGATCGCGTTTTTGGTGACCGGCCAGGTGACGGGGCCGGCGATGTTCGTGGGAGCGGCCATCGCCGGGGTGGCCACCACGGCGCTGATTTCACTCGTGTCGAAGAGCAGCCGCATCAAGGAAGATGCCGCGATGGGCGTCGTGTTCACGTCGCTGTTCGCGCTCGGCGTGGTGCTCCTTACGAAACTGGCGCACAGCGTGCACCTCGATACGCAGCACGCGCTGATGGGGCACTTCGAGTTCTCGCTGCTCGAAACGACGTTAGTCGCGGGCGTCGATGTGCCGGTGATCGTGATCCAGATGGCGTGCGTCGTGGCCGGATTGGCCGCCGCCATCGGGCTGTTCTACAAGGAACTGCTGACGGTCGCGTTCGATCCTGGCTGGGCCGACACGGTGGGGTTGCATCCGCGGCGGTTCCACTACGGCCTGATGATCGTGCTGTCGATGACCGTGGTCGGTTCGTTCACGGCGGTCGGCGCGATTCTCGTGGTCGCCATGCTGATCGCTCCCGCGGCGACCGCGTACCTGCTGACCGAACGCCTGCCGACAATGCTCTGGCTGTCGGCGATCGTCGGAGCTGTCTCAGCCCTGCTTGGATTTCAAGTGGCCTACGCGATCGAAGCGTCAACGGGGGGAACCATGGTCGTCGTCGCCTGCAGCTTGTTTTCCGCGGCCTTTCTGTTCAGCCCGAAACAGGGATTGATCGCGGTCGCGTGGCGACGGCTCAGGCTGCGGCTGAGGACGGAAGAGGAGAATCTCGTACGGGCGCTGTTCAAGCTCACTTCGGAGTCGCGGCCTGCGCCGGTGAGTGAGCTGACGAAAACATTGAAGCTTGAGGGATGGCGATTGCGGGCGCTGCTGTGGCGGTTGCGTCGGGCCGGATGGTTGGCTGACGCATCGCGCGCGGACCGATCACCCGCGCTCATGTTGACCGACGAGGGATTCCGGCAGGCGCGGCGGCTCGATCGGACGCACCGGCTGTGGGAAACGTACCTCGTGGACCGAGTCGGCGTGGCCAGCGACCACGTTCACCCGACGGCCGAGGAGATCGAGCACCTGCTGAGCGAACAGTTCATCGAACACGTCGACGACCTGCTGGGGCATCCCGACGTCGATCCGCACGGCGCACCGATCCCGCGCAGCCGGATCGCCGACTTGCGTCCGGGTACGTTTGCCCTGTCGAAGCTCCGCGTCGGCGATCGCGGCACGATCGTCGGCCTCGATGCGGAACAACCCCCGCGCCACGTCGAATCGGTTGCCCAACTCGGCCTGCCGCTCGGCAAGATGTTTCACGTGGCCGGCCGCGACTCGGCGACGACATCGTGGACGATTGCTTTCGAGGACGGCAGGTCGTTCGAGTTGCCGCACGCACAGGCGGATTGCGTGCTGGTGTCGCTGGAGGGAACGGGGAAGCAGACGGGAGGATCGAGGATGGAGGATGGAGGATAGAAAATGGAGATTGAGGCAGGCGCGGCCCTTGACCATCCTCGATCTTCCATCCTCCATCCTCGACTCCGCAACGTCCGCGTCACTTCAACCACCGTGCGGCGTCCTTCGCCGAGTACGTGAGGATCATGTCGGCACCGGCGCGTTTGATCGAGGTCAGGATTTCGAGCGTCACGCGGCGCTCGTCGATCCAGCCGTTGGCGGCGGCGGCTTTGACCATCGCGAACTCGCCGCTCACGTTGTACGCGGCGAGCGGCACGCCGGGGTGGGCCTGTTTCACGCGGTGAATCACGTCGAGGTACGAGAGGGCGGGCTTGACCATCAGCATGTCGGCCCCTTCGGCCACGTCGAGCGCGACCTCGCGGAGCGCCTGGCCGGAGTTCGCGGGGTCCATCTGATACGACGCGCGGTCGCCGAACTGCGGGGCGCTCTCCGCCGCTTCGCGAAACGGGCCGTAGAAACCGGACGCGTACTTGGCCGCGTAACTCAGGATCGGGATGTGTTCGAAACTGGCCTCGTCGAGACCTCGCCGGATCGCGCCGACGAAGCCGTCCATCATTCCGCTGGGTGCGATCACGTCGGCTCCCGCGCGGGCGTGAGCCAGCGACTGGTCCACCAGCAGCTTGAGCGTGGCGTCGTTGTCCACGTCCGGCCGGCCGGTGCGAGTCGTCACCACGCCGCAGTGGCCGTGGTCGGTGTACTCGCAGAAGCAAACGTCCGTGATCACGAGCAGTTCTGGCGCGGCTTTCTTCACCGCTTGCACCGCGCGAGGGATAATCCCGTCGTCCCGGCACGCCCTCGAACCGGTCGCGTCCTTGTGATCGGGGATGCCGAACAAAATGACGGCCGGGATGCCGAGCGATCCGACCTCGCGGGCTTCTTCGGCCAGCAGGTCGAGCGAAAGTTGAGCGTGACCGGGCATCGAATTGATCGGCTGCCGGACGTTGCTCCCCGGCCGAACGAACAGCGGAAGGATCAGGTCGCGCACGGAAACTTCGGTCTCGCGCACCATCTCGCGCAGCACCGGATGCTGCCGCAGGCGACGCAAGCGCACGGAGGGGAAATTGCCTGCGAAACTCACGCTGAACCTCGCTTTGTTCGGGTTCTCCGCGGCAGCACAGGGATCTCACTGCCGGCCAGTTCCGCCGTGAGCATTTTGGGATCGCGAGGGACGAGACGTTCGTTGGCGGGATCGACGACGAAGTCCAAGTCTTCCAAGACAAATGCTCCAATTAAAGCCGAATCTCGGCGCGGCTCCACACTGGCTTTGAAGACGCTGGTCCGACCAAGCAGAGTGACATGTACGTTGTCTACGAGAGGTCTCATAGTCCGGCGACCATCCGCATAACGAACCGCAATCTTGTCGGTTTCCGGAAGTCCGAGTTGCTTCACAACCGCCAACGGCAGCACCAACCTCGTTGCACCTGTATCGACGAGGCCACGGATGCGAACGCGGCGTACTTCGCGACTTGGCAATTCACCCGCGGCTGCTTTCATGACATCGAAATTGTTGGCCAGTTCAAATTCGACCCAGAAACAACCCATTGATTTCGCTCCTGAACGCTTGAGTGTCCGCACCATTGCTCATCCCTCCAAGTTGCCCGATCTGATTCTACACGCGATGCGCGACGATGCCACTGAAGTTACCATCTCGTTGGAGCACTTGGAATTCAATCATGGCCTGCGAGTGTTACCCCAGCTTTGCGGGCGTTGATTCGGCGCTCAAGAATTCTTCGGCGGTGAGGGCGAACGTGGCCTGCGGCTGATTCACATCGTTGGCCCATGACCGGCTGATGAGTTTCAGCCCCACTTTTTCGAGCACGCGAACGGACGCGATGTTTCCATCGAGAATCGCCGCGACAATTCGCGTGGCCTTGTTTTGACGAAACGCAAGCCGGATCAACGCTCGCGATCCTTCGGTCGCGAAGCCGCGTCCCCAGCAGTCACGTCGGAACCGGAAACCGAGCTCGATGTCGTCCGGCTGGAACCGGGCGTCGAGGCCGTACGTGTCCTGTGGTGCCGGATGCAGAATGAACTTGCCGAGGAAGTTGCCGGACGACATCTCAATCGCCGCGAAGACGCCCCAGCCGGCCTGCCGTTGGTACTCCGGCAGGTAACGCGCTCGGATGTACTCGCGGTACGCCTCGACGTTCGGCAACTGGTACGGCCCGACGAATCGCATCACTTCGGGATCACTGTCGAGTTCGAGCAGCAGCGGCGCGTCGTCTTCGGTGAACCGCCGTATCCGCAGCCGTTCGGTTTCGAGGACGATGGTCATTTCAGTTCAGCTTTCAAGTGACTGAGCTTAACCCGGGAGGGCGAGGCTCCTGCCGAGCCGGTTGCCAATGCAACGTCAAACCTCGCGGCTCGGCAGGAGCCTCGCCCTCCCGGCTATTTTGTCCCGTGGGAGCCGCGCTCACTCGACGCGGTACAGTTTCACGTGAAACTTCGGCGGCGCGTCGAATTCTCGCCGCTGGTCGCGCCACACGAGGTCGCTCGGTTGGTACTCGTATTCCTGGACCAGCTTCAAACGGTCTTTGACCTCGTCGAACTGCCGGGCGAAATTCGGATTCCGCTCTGCGTGCGGTCCCGTGACGAGAAACACCGGCACCCGAGCCGCCGGCGCGCCCTCTTTCGCAAGCGGAAAAATGCCTTTCCTTCCAAACGCGAGGTGCTCGACCGGCCCGACCAATTCGACTCCCGCCAACCTCAATTGAAAGTACAACGCGGGTTCGCCGTAGACGTAGAACACACGATCCCCCTCCGACGTTTTCGCGGACGCCTTCATTGAGTCGGCAATGGTGCCGAGAGCCAGTCGATGCAGCGATTCGCGAGTTCCCCAACCTTCGGGAGTCACTCTCAGGAAACCTGCTGGTAGGCCATCTCTGCTTGGAACGGAGTAGTCCTCAGCCAAGACAGCGATCGTCACTGCTAGGCTGATCGTGGTGGCAAGCCATTGGAGGGACTGTTTTGCCAAGCGTGGAGAAGCGGCGTCGAGGCGGGAAGCGAAGGAGTACGTCATTCCGGTTAGCAGCGCGGCGGCCAGCCAAGTAAAGCCAATCAACGGGAGCATCAGGCGTGGAAACGGTGAATAGAGCGGTGTGACAAACCACAAAGCCCAAACCGAAACTGCGATGATCGCGGCCCCAGACACAGGCAATTCAGACAGCCCAACACTCGTCATTCGTTGGACCCCGCGGATCACTACCCACACACCAGCGAGTACCGACAAAGTGAATGCCAGTATGGGGCCACCTCGCACCAGCCATCCCACCGGACACCCGAAGATGATCCAAGGCACCGGGGCGAGCTTCTGAGACCATGTCGGCGGGTTCCACGTGAAACGACCTTCGCCGGTGGTTCGTCCAGCGACGACGAACATGATCGCTGCGGCGACTCCAACCCATGTCAATGCCCCATCCAGCTCGCGAAGGTTTGTGATCTGAGTTCGCAACGACTCCCACCATCCGCCCCACCCAACCACGTACCCTCGGTGATTGTCGTGAACGGCTTTGTAGCCTCCGTGGGGTTGCAGGGACCAGAGCCAAGGCGACCAGAGGAGCGCGGCGACTCCGGCGGTGATGAGCCAGCAGGCGGCGTGGCGTTTCCAGCCGGCGCGGGTGCGGCGGTCGAGGAGCCACGACAGGGCGAGACCGGCTGACGTGATCGCCAGCGGGAGCCAGCCGGTGTACTTGGTCCACCAGGCGAGCGATGTCGCCACACCGGCGGCGATGGCCCAGCCGAGGTGGTCGCGGGTGATCGCTTCCCAAAACAGATACACCGCCAGCAGCAACCAGAAGCAGAGCAGCACATCGGTCAGCGCGGAGCGGCTGAACAGAATGTGAATGTCGTTCGTCGCGCACAGGATCGACGCGGCCAGCCCCGCGGTCGGGCCGAACCAGCGGCGTCCGACCCACCACAACAGCGGCACCGTCAGGCAACCCGCGACGAGGCTCGGCACCATCGCCCCCACGTTCGACGGTCCGAACAAGATGAACACCCATTCGATCAGCCACGGCAACAGCGGCGGTGCGTAGAGGTGCTGGTTCGGAAACCGGTAGCCTTGCTCAGCGTCGAAGAAGATGTTGCTGGCGTAGACCCCCTCGTCGAAATGTTCCACCGCCATGCGCGAGGGGAATGCGACGCGAAGGCCGACCCCGACCAGCATCACCAAAACGATGGTGATGAATTCGTGGCGCGAAATCGGCACCGACGCGGAGTCATACCCCACGGCACGGGCGGACAAGCCGCCCGTGGCACTCGACGCAGCGGCATCGGATGCGATGCCACTTCGCGAGAGACTCGCTGCACCCGCACCGTCGTTATTCGCCAGCTTCGCCATGTCGTGAAGATACCGCGTTCCACGTGAAACGTCAGTCCCGACCCAAGACATCGAGTTCGGCGAATTCGGTGACCGTCGTTGCCATGCCGCACCGGCCGTGTATGATACCGGCCGCAACGGTTCAGCCGTTTCCGTCGCCGGCTCTCACGAACCACCGGCCCGAGGCACCATGCCGACAGCAGACGAACTTTACGATCGTGCCAACGAACTCAAATTCCAAGGCAAGCTCGCCGAAGCGGTGGCCGCATTGCAGCAGGCTACCGAGATCGATCCCAACCATTCCCAGACGCATTCGGCGCTGGCCATCCTCCATCAACGATTGGGTGACACGGAAAAGGCAATTCACCACGCCAAGCGCGTCATCGAACTGAAACCGACGGACCAGTTTTCTTACACTCAGCTTTCGGTCATCTTTCAACGATGCGGGCGGCTGGACGAAGCGGAGGCGGTGATGTTCAAGGCGCGGGAGATGACCGCGCGGCCAAACTCCTAGCGCGGCGCAGCGAGTCACGAGTCACGAGGATTCACGAGCGGGCCCATCGATTGGAACTCAACCCACCTCGACCAAAGACAAGGAGGCATGCCCGATGCTGGTTCTGTCGCGAAAAGTCGAGCAGGCGGTGGTGATTCCCGCACACGGCATCACGTTTCGGGTGCTGGAGATTCTGGGTGATCGCGTGCGATTGGGGATCGACGCCCCGGTGGAAGTGGCCGTGCATCGCAGCGAGGTGTGGGACTTGATGCGGCGGTCGGGGCAGGCAACCGCCAGCCCGCCGACTGTTTCGCCGCCATTCCTCGACGAACTGCGCCGCGAACTGGAAACGACAGCGGCTCTCGCCGAACTTGGCGTTGATTCGGAGGTCGCTTCTCCGGAGACGCGAAACTACTGGCGATCGGTGCGCGAGTCGATCGACCGCTGCCGCGAAATTGTGACGCGCTGGTCGGAGACAAACTGCAACAACGGTGACGGTGACCGAACCGCGTCGCAAACAGGTCGACCGGTTGCGCTCCGTGACGGTGCGGGCGGTGAGCCCAGCCAGCGCACGATTCTGGTCGTCGAGGACCACGACACACACCGCGTGCAGGTGGCCTCGTGGTTGCGCGAGTCCGGGCACCGGGTGATTGCCGCGAAGGACGTCGATCAGGCACTCGACTATTTGTGGCGCTACCGCAGCGGGATCAACCTGGTCGTCAGCGGATGGTTGTCGTCCGACCCGGGCGCTCGCGGTTTGCTGAATCGACTCCAGGCCGAAGCCACGCCCGTGCCGCTGATCTTGTTGTGCAGCGATCTGGGAGCCGAAGCGCCCGGCCACCTGCTCGAAGAGGGCTTCGCCGCCGTGGCGACTCGCCCGACAAACCGCGACGAGCTTGATGCCTGTTTGCGCCGCGTGTTCGATTCCCGTCGGGCCGCGAGCGAATCCGTGTCCGTCTGACTGGGTGATGTCAAACCAGCATGTCAGACGGGCCGATGAAGAGACGAGCGACCTGTCTCGAAAACTCCTGCTGGGAATTCAGTCGCCGTCCGTTATCGCAGACGCGGGATTGTCTCTTCAGTGAAACGATCGGATGTGTGCAGCACCGGCTTGTCGGTTGGCGGCTGTTTGGCGGGGGAGGGAGCGGAGCCGGGCGACTTGTCGAGTCGGCGGCCGACATTCGACGGCACGTTCGTCGCGTTCGTGTCAAAGCTGACGGGGCGGTTCGCCGAGCGGCTTGCCCCGCCAGCTTCGGAATTGGATTCGGGCGGCAACACCTTGATGGGCTGCGTGGTGTGAAACTCACGCCCGTCGGGCGCGGTGAGTTTCACATGCAACGTCAGTTCGGGTTTCGCCGGGGTGCGATCCCATGCCAGTTCGATCAGGTATCCCGTGCCGATCATCCCGCGGTGCCAGAGCGCCGCGACCTGATCCGGCGGAAACTGCCGGTGGGCGATCAACTGTTCGGTAGCAGAACGCGACAGGTCAAACAATTCGATGTCGATCGCGCCGGAGAGCTTGACCGTGTCACCCGAAGCGTCAACGGGCACCACCAACGCGCGCAGCCCGTCGTCTCCAGGCTGCCCGTCTCGTTCGAAGCCACCCGACAACCACGACTGAACACGAATCTCCGCCGCGCGGTGCAGCACGGCCTCTTGTTCGATGGCGAGCACATCGCGTCCGCGGTCGGCCAACTGCCTGCGAAGGGCGTCCGCAGTCCGCTGCGTCGCCGCCAATTCCGACTGCGCTAGCTGCAACTGCGATGAAACTTCGGCCAGCTGATCCTCCTGCTGCCGCAGCTTGGACTCCAACATTTCCCGATCGCTGACACCACGGCATCCGGCCAGTAAACCGGCGAGGCACAACGCGGCCGACATCCTTGTCTGACGCTGCATGGTTGTTCGCACAGGTGGCGGTTGGCTGCCGAAGGCGGAACGCGGCCGCCGGCACACGACGGGCCGGCGAGGGCGGGGCAAACTAATCGCGAATCCGCCTGCGAGTCAACCCAATTTTGAAGGCATCGATGAGTGCGGCAGCCGTTCGAGCACGTTATCGATCAGCCCGAAAGCCTTCGCCTCCTCGGAAGACATGAAGTTGTCGCGGTCCGTGTCGCGCTCGATGCGGTCCAACGGCTGCCCCGTGTGCTTAAGCAGTATCTCGTTCAGCATCTGTTTCATGCGGATGACTTCTTTCGCATGAATCTCGAGTTCGGTCGCGGTCCCTTCCATGCCGGCGAGCGGCTGGTGGATCATGATGCGCGAGTGCGGCAGCGAGTTGCGCTTGCCTGCAGCCCCGGCCGCCAACAGCACGGCCCCCATGCTGGCCGCCTGTCCCACGCAGTACGTGGCCACATCGCACTTGATGTACTGCATGGTGTCGTAAATCGCGAGCCCCGCCGTCACCGACCCGCCAGGCGAATTGATGTAAAAGTGGATGTCCGCCTTTTCGTCGTCGAATTGCAAAAACAAGAGCTGCGCGATGATGGCATTGGCGACGGTGTCGTTCACCTGGGTGCCGAGGAACACGATCCGATCCTTCAGCAGCCGGCTGTAAATGTCCATCGCCCGCTCTTCGCGGCCGCTCTTTTCAATCACGTACGGCAGAATCGACATGGCTAGGTCTGACTCTTTTCTTTGGTGTCGGGCTTGGAAAGCACTTCGTCCACGAGTCCGTACTCCTTGGCCTGCGCCGCGGACAGGTAACGGTCGCGCTCGGTATCGCGGGCGATGACGTCCATCGGCTGACCGGTGTGTTTCGCCAGGATTTCGTTGAGCGTTTGACGCGTCTCAAGGATTTCCCGGGCTTGAATCTCGATGTCCGAGACCTGTCCGCCCACGCTGCCATACGGTTGGTGAATCATCATCTTGGAATGCGGCAGCGCGTAGCGTTTGCCCTTCGTGCCACCGGCCAGCACGATGGCTCCGCCGCTCGCCGCCAGGCCCACGCAATACGTCGCGATGGGACACTCCAGGAACTGCATCGTGTCGTAAATGGCCATCGTGGCCGTGACCGATCCACCGGGAGAGTTCACGTACAGGTGGATGTCCTGGTGCCGGTTTTCGGACTGCAGGAACAACAACTTCATCACGATGAGATTGGCGCTGGCGTCGTGAATTGGTCCATCGAGAAAAATAATCCGATTCTCCAGCAGCAGGTCGCCGATGCCCATCTGCCTTTGCCGCGTGTAATCTCGGCCGCGTTGCACTCTCGGTGAATTATCGGTACCCGCCTGCGGATCGAAGTGCATGGTTGTCGCCTTGTTCACAAGCGAAGAGTGGTCAATCCGTTTGTCGAAACTCGAGTGGTGCGTTTGGCAAATGCATCCCTGCGTCATGGTCCGGCGTGACAAGACGTCATCGCGACTCAATGCGCCCGATCGTGTGCGTGGTCGTGATCGTGCGAATGATCGTGCGAATGGTCGTGATCGTGGCCATGACCCAGGACCTCCGGCTCAGCAGTCTCGGGAATACCGCACACAGCGTGCGATACCGATTCGATGTGGTCCACGTTGGCGACGGGAACCGAAACGTCCTCGTACACGGCACCATCCAGTACGATATCAATGGCCTTGCGTTCCATGATCTGGGCTTCGAGGTTGCCCATCAAATCCCGCTTCTCCAGGTACGAGCGCACCTTGCGAGGGCTTTCGCCCTGCTGCATGGCCATGTACGTGATCTCCATCTCGATGTCCATCGGCGCGACTTCCAGCTTTTCGGCCTCGGCGATCTTGTCGAGCACGAAGTGTTCCTTGAGCGCCTGCCGGGTGATGCTCACCTGGCGTTGCCGCAACTCGTTCTCCTTCGCCCGGATTTCCTGATTTGTGAAGCCCGCCTGCTGCATTTCGAGGAGTTCGCGACGCATGGCGTTCTCGACCTGCCGCCGCACCATCGACTCCGGAAGGTCCCAAGTCGCCGACTCTGTGATCTGGTCGAGGAATTGACGTCGGGCACTTTGCCGCTGCTCGTACGTCACCTGGCGTTCGAGGATACCTTTCACGTTTTCACGCAACTTGGCTTCGGACTCGACTCCGAGTTCCTTCAGGAACTCCTCGTTGAGTTCCGGCAGCCGCATACGCTTGACGTCGAGGACATCGAACTGAACCCGCACGGTCTCGCCACGAAGTTCGAGCTTGCTAACTTCCATCGACACGGTCGTCTGCGTTTGGCGCGTCTCGCCCGCTTTCACGCCAACCATCAATTCGTCGAACTTCTGAATCTCCGCATCCTGGAATCGCAATACCGGCCGCACGCGGATGACTTCTTCGTTGAGCTGCCCGATAAACTTGTCGCCGCTGGTGAACTTGACGTTCACGGTCAGAAAGTCGCCATTTTCGGCGGCTCCTTCGTGGGGAGCCAACTGACCGAACTGTGCGAGATACTTCTTGATGTGGCTGTCCACATCAGCGTCGGAAACCTGCCGGACCGGGCGCTTGATCTTCAGGCCCTTGTAATTTGGCAGATCGAATTGTGGTCGCACTTCGACATCGAATTCGTATTCGAAATCTCCCTCGTCCGGCAGATCCAGATTGAGGACATCGAGGTCCGGCTCGTTGATCGCGTCGAGATTGTTGTCTTCCGCCAACTGTTCGAGACTTTGGAGCAGCAACCGCTGCTTGACGTCGTCGGTGACCTCTTTTTTGTACTTCTTGACGACGAGCTTTCGCGGAACGTGTCCAGCTCGGAAGCCGGGGACCGAGGCCTTGCTGACCATCTCCTTCACCGTCTCGTTCAGAAAGTGGTCAACGTCGGTGCGTGGAATCTTCACCCGCACGTGCTTCTTGCAGGGGCCGTTGTCCGCGATGTCTACGTTCAGCGACAGGCGGTACGGGACGTCCTTGGCAGGGACGACTTTGGTCGCGGGGTCAATCGTAATGCTTGCGTCGGTGCTCATGCTCTTCAGCCGGTCCATCAAGATGAAAAAAGCGGGTGATGGGGTTCGAACCCACGACAACCACGTTGGCAACGTGGTACTCTACCACTGAGTTACACCCGCGTTTGAGCGAGGGATTATAAGTGTGACAGGCACTCCTGCAAGGGGAAACAAAACCCCGCAGAACTCGCCCGCGGCGCATTGTGGCAAGAACCGGCACGACGTGCAACTCAGCGGAGAATTGACCATGATTCTGCGTCGCGACACGTCATCCGCAAGCACTGTGGCACTGCCACCCGCAGTCGCAAACGGTATTGCGCAAGACTCGAATCATGAGACCGCTCGTCGGACTGGCGGCCTGCTTCGAGACCTTTGAGACCATCAGTTCAATCGGTGTTGGGAACTGATTCCAACGATTGGCACGACCTTGGTCGCTGGCGGAGCCTCGCTTGGATTCTCTCTCCATGCGATCAAATATCCGGACGACGCGCGCTGTTCGACTTTACGCCCGGTCACCCGTTTTACTCATGAGCCTAACGACTGGCGTCACACACGACGTTCGACGTCTTTGGCTGCCCAAACTGCATTTCGTCTTGCTGCCAAACTGGCAAATCGTGTCGCCAAGAGTCTCTGCCGGGACTGTGCCAATATGGCGGGGGCGCAGAAGAGCACGTATCGGTCGCATCTTCTCCACACTTCCGTAACTGCTCTGGCCACATAACGGTTGCAGCGACAACTCGAACGCTCCAGCGACACGGCACAGCCTTTGCCAACGTGGATGCATTGGAATCAAATGCAAGCAGCTTCGACAGCTTAATTGGATCTGCCGCACGCAAGCCACAGAATTACCGCTTCATCACAGATTGGAAGGAGTGACAAGTATGTCCGCTCGCGGTGAAAAAATCATTGGCATCGACCTCGGCACGACGAACTCGGTCGTCGCGGTCATGGAAGGTGGCGAAGCGAAAGTCATCGCCAACCTCGAAGGCAACCGCCTCACGCCGAGCGTCGTCGCGTTCACGGACAAGGGAGACATCCTCGTTGGCGATCCGGCGAAGCGTCAGGCCGTCACGAATCCCAAACGCACGGTCTATTCCATCAAACGGTTCATGGGCCGACGACACAGCGAAGTCGCGTCCGAAGAAAAGATCGTCCCGTACGAAGTTGTCGGGGGAGCGAACGAGTACGTGAAAGTCCGTGTCGGCGACAAGCAATACACGCCTCCCGAAATCTCCGCGCACGTCCTCCGCAAGCTGAAGGAAGCGGCGGAAAGCTATCTTGGTCATAAGGTCAACCACGCGGTGATCACGGTCCCCGCGTACTTCAACGATGCCCAACGACAGGCCACCAAGGATGCCGGCCAGATCGCCGGTCTGACCGTGGAACGCATCATCAACGAACCGACCGCGGCCGCGCTCGCGTACGGACTGGACAAGAAAAAAGACGAGAAGATCGCCGTGTTCGACCTCGGCGGCGGCACGTTCGACGTTTCCGTGCTCGAAGTCGGAGCGGAACTGGTTGAAGTGTTGAGCACGAACGGCGACACTCACCTCGGCGGCGACGACTTCGATGAGGAGTTGATCAAGTTCATCGCCGACAAATTCAAGGCCGAGCATGGCATCGACCTGCGCAAGGACGCGATGGCGTTGCAACGTCTCCGCGAGGCAGCCGAGAAGGGGAAGAAGGAACTTTCGTCGCAGCAAACAACCGACATCAACCTGCCGTTCATCACGGCTGACGCCTCGGGCGCGAAGCACTTGCAGATGACGATCACCCGCTCCGACTTCGAGCGCTTGGTGGACCACTTGATTGAACGCTGCCGCAAGCCCGTCGAGCAAGCCCTCGCGGACGCGAAGTTGAAACCGGGCCAGATCGACGAAGTCGTGTTGGTCGGCGGATCGACGCGTGTCCCCAAGGTGCAGGACCTCGTTCGCAAAATGTTCGGCAAGGAACCGCACAAGGGTGTCAACCCGGACGAGGTCGTGGCCGTTGGTGCGGCAGTACAGGGGGGCGTGATCGCCGGCGAAATCAAAGACGTCGTGCTCCTCGATGTCACCCCGCTCTCGCTCGGCATCGAAACCGAAGGGGGCGTGATGACGGTCCTCGTCGAACGCAACACGACGATTCCGACCGAGAAAAAAGAAACCTTCTCCACCGCGGCCGACAATCAATCCGCGGTCACGGTCAGCACCTACCAGGGTGAACGGAAGATGGCCCGCGACAATCGTCTGCTCGGCCAGTTCAACCTCGACGGCATCCCGCCAGCCCCGCGCGGCGTGCCGCAGATCGAAGTCAAATTCAACATCGACGTGAACGGCATTCTGAACGTGAGCGCGAAGGACCTCGGCACCGGCAAGGAACAAACCGTCCGCATCGAGAAATCGGGCGGCCTCTCCAAGGACGAAGTCGAGAAGATGCGTCGCGACGCCGAAGCCCACGCCGACGAAGACGCGAAACGCCGCAAGCTGGCCGAAGCTCGCAACAAGGGTTCCAGCCTCGCCTACCAGACCGAGAAGCTCGTCAAGGAACACGCGGACAAACTCGACGCCGGATCGAAGTCGGCGATCGAAGCTGCTGTCGCCAAGGTCAAGGAGAAAGCCGAGGGCGAAGACGTCGCCGCGATCGATCAAGCGATCGAAGAACTCGAACAGGCAGCTCATGCCCTGTCGAAGCACATGTACGAACAGGCCGCGAAGGCGGGCGGCGGTGCCCAACCAGAACCCGCCGCCGCAGGCGCGAAATCCGGTCAGGACGACGTGATCGATGCGGAGTTTGAGAAGAAGAGTTGACGTCCTCCCACTCCCCTTTGAGGGAGAGGGTCGGGGTGAGGTGGCCGCGCGTCTCTTGCACTCCGTTTGCAAACCAAGTCACGCGTCGCTCCTCCCCCTCACCCCCTACCCCTCTCCCCCGGTGGGGAGAGGGGAGAAGCGATCACTTCCACCGGAACGCACCTCGCGGAATCCAACAGATCAACCAGCGTGACCGAACGGTCGCGTGAGAGTCGTGCCGCCCATGCGCGAACACGTCTCCTCATCGGAGCACCATCATGGCCTTTCGATTTGACAAGCTCACCGTGAAGGCTCAGGAAGCGGTCCAGCGGGCGCAGTCGCTTGCTCAGGACAACGGGCAGCAGCAGCTTCAACCGTTGCACCTGCTCGCGGCGCTGATCGGCGAACAGGACGGAATCGTTTGCCCGCTGATCCAAAAGATCGGGGCCAACCTCAAGCAACTCGAAGGAGTTATCCGTGGTGAACTCGATCGGCTGCCGAAAGTCAGCGGAGCTGCAGGGAGCGTGTCGCTCAGTTCGGCAGCCGCGAAGGTGCTCGACAAATCGCAAGACGTCGCCATACAGATGAAGGATCAGTTCGTCTCGACCGATCATCTGCTGCTGGCCCTCACGCAGGTGGATGATCAGGCGAAGCGACTGCTCGAACTGCACGGCGTCGAACAGCAGGACGTGCTGAACGCGCTCAAGTCCGTGCGCGGTGGCCAACAGGTCACGGACCAGAACCCGGAAGACAAATATCAGGCTCTCCAAAAATACGGCAAGGACCTCGTGCAACTGGCTCGGCAGGGGAAGATCGATCCCGTCGTGGGCCGCGACACCGAGATTCGCCGCGTCATCCAGGTGTTGTCTCGCCGGCGGAAGAACAACCCCGTGCTGATCGGCGAACCGGGCGTCGGCAAAACCGCGATCGTCGAGGGTCTGGCCCACCGCATCGTCCTCGGCGACGTGCCGCAGAACTTGAAAGACAAAACGGTCGTCGCGCTCGACATGGGGGCGCTGATCGCAGGGGCGAAGTATCGCGGCGAATTCGAAGATCGCTTGAAAGCCGTGCTCAAAGAAGTCGAGGCGGCCCAAGGCCAGGTGATCCTGTTCATCGACGAACTGCACACGGTCGTCGGTGCCGGAGCCGCTGAGGGGGCGATGGACGCGTCGAACTTGCTCAAGCCGGCGCTCGCTCGCGGCGAACTGCATTGCGTCGGCGCGACGACTCTCGACGAATATCGAAAACACATCGAAAAGGACGCGGCCCTCGAACGTCGCTTCCAGCCGGTGCTGGTTCAGGAACCGAACGTCGAAGACACGATCTCGATTTTGCGCGGGCTGAAGGAACGGTACGAGTCGCACCACGGCGTGCGGATCACGGACGATTCGATCATCGCCGCGGCGACGCTGTCCGATCGCTACATCAACGACCGATTCCTGCCCGACAAGGCGATCGACCTGGTCGATGAAGCGGCAAGCCGCCTCCGCATGGAAATCGACTCGATGCCCGCCGAAATCGACGAAGCCACGCGGCAACTCACGCGGATGCAGATCGAAGCCGCCGCCCTCGCCACCGAGAAAAGTTCGGAGAGCCGCGAGCGGCACGACGAACTGAAACGCGACATCGCCGAGCGCGAAGAAAAAGTGAACGCCCTCAAGGCCCGCTGGCAGGCCGAGAAGGAAGCCCTCTCGGGAATGAAGCCGCTGCAGGAACAGATCGATAAGCTGCGCGGCGAATACGATCAGGCGTTTCGTCGCGCCCGGGAGACGAACCGCAACGAAGATTTCTCGCAGGCGTACGCGGCTCAACTCAAGTTGCAGGAGGCCGAGAAAAAACTCGCCGACGTGAAGACACGTTTCGACGAGATCAATTCGTCCGGTGGCGAAAAACTGCTGCGTGAAGAAGTCACGCCGGAAGACATCGCCAAGGTCGTGTCGACCTGGACCGGCATCCCGGTCGCGCGGATGTTGCAGGCTGAGCGCGACAAGCTGTTGCAGATGGAAGACGACATCCACAAGCGGATGATCAACCAGGAAGAGGCCGTCACCGCCGTGGCCAATGCCGTGCGGCGGTCACGCTCCGGCTTGCAGGACCGCCACCGGCCGATCGGTTCGTTCATCTTCCTCGGCCCGACCGGCGTCGGCAAAACGGAACTGTGCAAGGCGCTTGCCGAATTCCTGTTCGACGACGAGCGAGCGATGATCCGCGTGGACATGAGCGAGTTCATGGAACAACACTCCGTCGCGCGGCTGATCGGTGCTCCGCCCGGTTACGTCGGGTACGACGAAGGGGGCCGATTGACCGAGGCCGTGCGACGGCAACCGTATTCCGTGCTGCTGCTCGACGAGATCGAGAAGGCACATCGCGACGTCTTCAACGTGCTGCTGCAACTGCTCGACGACGGCCGCCTGACCGATGGCCACGGCCGCACCGTGGATTTTTCCAACACGATCGTGGTCCTGACCTCGAACTTGGGCAGCCAATCGATCATCGAACTCGCGGGCACGGACAACGAGGATGAAATTCGCGACCGGTGCCTCGACGCCCTGCGACACCGCTTCCTGCCGGAGTTCCTGAACCGGATCGACGAGATCATCGTCTTCCACCCGCTCGAACGCCGAGCCATCCGAAAAATCGTGGACCTGCAACTCGACAAGCTCGCGAAGCAGATGGACGAGCACGGCTACAAACTCGAAGTCTCCGACTCCGCCCGCGACCTGCTGGCGAACGAAGGCTACGACCCGACATTCGGCGCCCGTCCGCTCCGCCGCGTGATCCAGAACCGCCTGCAAAACGTCCTCGCCAGCGAAGTCCTCTCCGGCCGGTTCCCGGAGGGGAGCACGATCCGCGTGGACTGCCAGCATGGGGAATTCACTTTTGAGAGTGAAGAGTGAACAGTGGATAGTGGACAGAGGTCAGGTTCGCTCGAGGCGCGAGCGCAGGACGGTGAGCATCTTGCTGACCTCGGTTATGAGCGCGAATGTCGGCTGGCAATCTTCCGATGAGATGTACTTGAGGCGCACCGCCAACAGCAGGAACGTTTCGGTCTCTGCGAGAGATCCTTTGGCGATCGACAGAAAGTGCGCGAACTCGCGGGAGCCACTTCGAGCCTGACCTTCAGCGATGTTGGCAGGAATTGACGCGGTGGCTCGGGTGAGTTGATCGACCAACCGGTACTGCTCGCTTCTCGGAAACCTGGCAGTCAGTGCGTAGACCTGCACCGCGAGGTCCATCGCCTTCTGCCAAACAATCAAATCCCGATGCGACTGCACACCCATTTGGACCTCGCCCCTTTTTCTGTCCACTGTTCACTGTCCACTGTCCACTTGAACCGGCGACATCAGGTAGCCGATCAGGTCGCGAACTTCGTCGGGTTTCAGGACGTCGAGTTGGCCTTCGGGCATCAGGGAGAGGTTCGATTCCCGCTGCTCTTCGATGTCACCGAGCGGCAGCACGAGGCGGTCGGTGGGGGTTTGCAGGGTGATCGTCTTCGCGGTTTTTTCGGTCACGACGCCGTTGAGGACTCGGCCGTCGGTCAGGACCACGATGGACATCTTGAAGTTGGCCGACACCGTCGCGCTCGGATCGACGATGTTCTCCAGCAGGTAGTCCAGATTGCTCCGCTGCCCGCCGGTCAAGTCGGGACCCGCCTTGCCTCCCGCGCCGAACAGGACGTGGCACGACGCGCACGACTTCTCGAACAGCTTTCGGCCGGCGGGCAGGTTCGCGGTCGCGAGGCGATCGGGCGCGAGTTGCGATTTGTATCCGGCGATCCTGCGCGCTTTCTCAGCGGAGATTTCGCGCAGCTCCGGCCACTGCGCGGCGATCCGTTTGCTGACCGCGTCGTCTCCGAAGCTCTGCATTTGCCGAAGTTGAAACGGCGAGACGTGCATCCGATCGACGGTGCCGGCGGCCACGGCGTCGAGGAGTTTTTGCGCGTACGCAGGACGAGAGACAAGTGTGACGATCGCTTCGGCGCGAGCCGTCGGCTGGAGCCGTTTGTAATTGTCGAGCAACAGGCGCGGCGTGTCCGCGTCGCTGACGGCGGCGAGGCCGCGGATCGCGTCCGGGCCGAGTTCGCGATCGCCGAGCAGACCTTGCAGCAGCGGCGCGAGTCCGTCGGCGCGAACCTGCACCAGCGCCCGAATCGCCTGCCGCCGCGCGTCAGGTGTCGCCGCGTTCGATTTCACAAGCTGACGAATCTCGTCCAGCGCCCGGCCATCGCCGAAGACCACGGACAGTTCGAGAGCGAGCGCCGAGACTTCCGAAGTCTTCGAGACTTCGGAAGTCTGCTTCAACTTCGATGCCAACTCCGCCCAACCGGCTGGAGGCTTCGCCTTGCGCCAACCGCGCAGCGCGTCGGACATGCCGCGCAGAATGTCGAGCCGGAAGTCGCCGTTCGCGTTCTTCGCCAGCAACCGCACCAGCCCCGCGACGGCTTCGGGCTGGCGATCGATCTCCGTCGTGAGCCGCCGGGCGATGAACTGCCGAACCTTCGGCATCTTCGATGATTCGGCGAGGGCCAATGCCTTCTCCGGCTGCACCGGCACCGCCGGCTCGATCCCGTACCACACCATCAGTGGCAGAACCGGATCGCCCGCGAATTCGCCTCGCCCCGCGAGTGCTTCCGCAATCGGCCAGCGATCGTCGTGTGGCAGGCGTTGAAGTGCGGACGCGAGGTGCAGGAGGACGAGTCCAGACCTGTTTGAGCTAGCCCATTCGAGAAACCGGTCGCGGATAGCTTTCTCGGAAGAAAAGTCGTCGGCAGCCAGTCGGACTGTCCAAGCTTGAACGTGCGCTGACTCGCTTGGAAAACAATTCAGGATGAGTCGGTATAACTGTTCTCGATGTCCTTTCGGTAGGTGCGACGCGATGCAGAGGTTTCTAAATTGAACGATGTCCCCACGAGATTCTTCAACGTAAGTTAGTTGGTCGAATTGTTCGCCGGACAGCCCGGCCACTACCTCACGTTTTGCCTCTAATTCCTTGGCGTTAGCCTCGGAGCGCGACTCGGAGATTAGCTCTTGGGCGCGCTTGAGTGCTTGCCGCGCTAGCCAATCGTTCTTGGCCCACACGGCCAACCCGTGCGAATTGCCAATGTCCATTCGTGAGACATCCGGCACCCGAGTTTTCTCGCCGATTCGAGAGTACAAAATCTTGAAAATCCTCCCCGACGAGCGATGCACGCCGTCGTTTTCGTGGCATTCGCCGATGTCGGACCAGTCGGCGATGTAGACGCCGCCGTCGGGGCCTGGCAGCAGGTCGAGGCCGCGGAACCACGGATCGGTGGTCTTCGCGAAGTCGGGGCGGTGGCGGGCGACGAAGCCGGCGCGGCGAGCGTTGGGTTGCGCGGCGGGCCCCTCACCCCCGGCCCCTCTCCCCAAGGGGGCGAGGGGAGGAAGTGTGCCGCCGAGTTCCAACACGTCGCGGTTGATGCGGCGGCCGTGGAGGTTGATCGTGAAGACGTTGCCGCGGTATTCGGCGGGCCAGTTGTCGCCGTTGTAGATCATCAAGCCGGAGTGAGCGTGACCGCCGCCGGCCTGGTCGGTGGTGGGGGTGACGCCCAGCTTGCGGATGTCGCTCCACGTTTCGGCTGTGTCCCAGTGGAAGTGGTCGGCGGTCTGCGGGATCAGTTCGTACACGTATGGGTTCAAATCTTCGCCGTACATCCGCTCGTAGTGTGCTCCGGGGATGACGTGCCACAGGTGACCGATCACCGTGTTGATCATGAACAGTTCGCCGTGGATGTCCCAGTCGTGGCCCCACGGATTGGTCGTGCCGTGGCAGACGATGTCCACGATTTTTCGCGTGGGGTGATACCGCCACATGCCGCAGTTGATCGGGGCTCGCTGGTCGAGCGGCGTGCCCGGCGTGCCGGGGCGCGAGGTGGCGAGGATTCCGTGACGCCCGTACAGCCAACCGTCCGGCCCCCAGCGCAGGCCGTTGACAATGTTGTGCCGCACGGCGTTGTCGTCCCAGCCGTCGAGGATAATTTCCGGCGGGCCATCGGGGACGTCGTCGCGATTGCGATCGGGGATGAACAAGAGGTGCGGCGCACAGAGCGCCCACACGCCGCCGAATCCGAGTTCGATGCTCGTCAACTTTTGAGCCTGATCCCAGAAGACTGTCCGTTTGTCGAACTTCCCGTCGTTGTCCACATCTTCCAGGATGACGATCCGGTCGCGGAGCGTCATGTCAAAGTTCACTTCGCGCTGCGCGTAGGTGTAATTCTCGGCGACCCACAAGCGGCCTCGCGAATCGAAGGCCATCGCGATCGGCTGCTGCACGTGCGGCTCGGCGGCAAACAGCGTGACCTTGAACCCCGGCGGAAGCTGCCACCGTTTCGCGGCCTCTTCCGGAGCAAGCAGCGGCTCATTCGACGGCTCGGTGTCGGTTGGTTTGGGAAAGTCGGCGGATGGCTTGTCGTGCCCGAGCACGCACGCGGCCGACAGCATCACAACAACGAACACGCAGCGAGACATCGTGACCACAGCGGGGCCTCCTGAAAATGGACTTCAAGAGGTTACGCGGGTCGTGGTCCGGAGTCGAGCGAGTATGCTCTCGTGACCGTGGCACCGGCGTCTCGCCGGTGCGAGGAGTTGAGTTGGATTGTTCACTGGCGAGACGCCGGTGCCACCAACAATCTGCGGGGTCTCGCTGGAAACGCTTTCGGGTGCCACGGTCACACCGGGAGATCACCCGGGTTTTCGCGCGATGTAGATCAGGTCGTCCGGGATCAAGGCATGGCGGCGGATGTAGTCGTCGCCGAATTTGAGACGGGTGTTGTGGCGTTCGACCACGAAGCCGACTGAGGCCAGGCGGTCGGCGTAGTCTCGGCCGTAGAGGCGGACGTGGTCGCGTTGGCCGTAGCGGAGCAAGCGTTCTTCGTCGCCGTCGATGGTCAGGTCTTCCTCGGTCTCGGCGCGCGAGACGGCGAGCGGGACTTGCAGCATGGCCCAGCCGTTCGGTTTCAGCACGCGAAGCAGCTCGCGCATCGCGGCCCGATCGTCGGGGATGTGCTCCAGAACGTGATTGCACAGGATCACATCGAAGCGGTTGTCATCAATCGGCACCCGGGTCAGATCGCATTTCAATTCGGCTCGCGGAGACGACAGGTCCGCGCTCAGGTAGTCGATGCACCGTGACCGCCGCAGGACTTTTTGCAGGCAGCGCTCGGGCGCAACGTGAATTATCGAAACCGGACGACTCAGCACGTTCGTCTGGTCTCGCAGGTAGAGGTAGACGTGCCGTTCGCGTTCGAACGACCCACACCACGGACACTCCGAGTTCTCGAACGGGCCGCCTCCGACCACATGCTCGTGTTCAAACAACGGCGACGCGGCACCGGGGTAGGGGACGAAGCGGCGAAGGGTGAGGCCGCAGAACGGACACTTCCGATCGAAGCCCAGCGACCGCACGAAAAATGCGGTCGCTCGCAACCGGTCGTACGATTTGCAACCGAAGCGATACAGCCACGGCGCCAGCAGTTGCTTGGCCGGATTCTGCGAGCGGGTCGCCGACGGCGTTGGTGAGATGGGCGGAGCGATCATGCGCAAAGATTTGTGGAGATATTGATGGAATCGCATTGTTTAGCCGCTAGCACGCCGGTCTCGCGACGTCTGGCGCGCACGCCTGCGGCGTTGCGCCCAAACGAGATGGCTCTGTCTGGGTGGTGGGAATTGGAGAGCATTGACGTCGCAGCATTTGACCGATCAACGACGCCAGCCAGCCCATCCGGTTGGCCGTTGAGGGGCGGAACGGGTTTGCGGTGAGAGACCGCAACATGGCCGAGAACGCTTCACCGAGGTGGCCTCGCTGGCGGAAACCGAGAGCGGCATTCCGGAACATGCGGGCGTTGAATCGTGATCGCACACGGAGGCGGTCCCACCAAGTCGGCAGCAGCGGGACGTAGCGGTCGCGGAGGAGCGATTCGGCGGCGAGCGACTTGCGCGCGTCGGCGCTGAGCGCGTCCGGCGTGGCGTGGTAGATCATCAGCGGTTCGTCAATCGCATCGAATCGGCAGCCGTGGTGAAGAAACCGCAGCCACAGTTCCCAGTCTTCGGCGCAGCTCATTGTCTCATCAAACAGGCCGAGTTTTGGGAAGCACTCGCGGCGCACGAGGTATCGGCTGGGGTTGGCAAAGTACGGCCGGATCAGGAAGGACCGAAACTGTTCGCTCTGGTCGCGAAGACCGTCGAGCAGCACCACACATCCGTCAGTCGATCCCGGACACGCGACGAAGTCGATCGCAGGGTGCGACTCCAGGAATGCCACCTGCCGTTCGAGTTTGTGCGGCAACCATTCGTCATCGGAATCGAGGAACCCGATGTATCGTCCCGTGGGCAGCCGCAGTCCATGGTTCCGTGTCGCTGAGACGCCGGCGTTCGATTGGAAGACGTATTGAATTCGGTTGCCGTACGCCGCCAGCACATCGCGCGTGTCGTCGATCGAACCGTCGTCGATCACGATCACCTCGTCGGGCGGCAGCGTCTGTCCGAGCACGGAATTGATGGCCCGCATGAGGAGGTGCGCGCGGTTGAACGTCGGAATGATGACGCTGGTGGTTGGCATGAGGGACGAATCAACGGCGGTCAGCTAAACAATTCAATCTAGCTTGTCCGTCGCACGCGCCGGCCGAACGACGAACGAACGCGTTTTCAGAATCGTCCACAGCAATCGTCGAAGTCCAGATGCTGCGGTTGTAACGATTGGCGGGACATCGGACAGTCGCATCGACAAGGCAGACGATGCCGGGAATCAACATCGCGGTAGGATTCGTGACCTATAGTTCAGCAACTCGATCAAATCCCCAGGGTGGCCGGCGCGGCGCGAAGGTTTCGGACGGTCACCCACGGGAACGGAGTCCCGACGGCAATCCGTCGATTCCCGCACCAGTACATCGCCTTGCACACCGCGTCCGAGATCCGTTCGAACCCGTGGAGTGGGCTCCGAAGGCACCTGCACGTCGACCAGCAATCGGTCGACCGCGTGACGTACGGACTGTTTCTGGCAATCAATGCCACACTGTTTCTGCGTCCGGCGGAAATCGTACCGCTGCTGAAGGGACTGCCGATCTACGAAGTGCTAATCATTTGTGCGTTTCTAGTCGCTGCGACTCGAGTGCAGCGGCGGCTCCGTTGGCACGCATTGATTCGCCAGCCGGCGTCGATTTGCGTGGCGGGGTTGCTCGTGGCGGTCGTGCTCTCACACGCGACGCACGTTTCGTGGTGGTGGCTGCAGGAATCCGTGCCGCACTTCGCCAAGGTGCTGGTGTACTACTTTCTCCTGGTCAGCATCGTGGATTCGCCGCGGCGCCTGCGGGGACTCCTTCTGACCCTCGCGGTGTGCGGGACGACGATGGTCGCACTGTGCGTCATCGATTTTGTCGGCTTTCACGATCTGCAATTCATCGAACACGTGATCGACCGCGATTCGGCGACGACCGACAGCGGAGAAGAGGCGTTCATCCTGCGAATGCGCGGCAGCGGAGTGTTTCAGGATCCGAACGACATTTCGCTGGTGATCGTGGTGATGAGCATTCTGGCCACGTACTTCATGACCGATCCGCGCGGAAGTCCGCGCCGGCTGGGATGACTGATTCCGCTGGCGGTGCTGGCGGCGGCTTTGTATTTCACCCGGTCGCGCGGTGGTCTGCTGGCCGGGGGAGCCGCCGTGCTGACGTTTGTAGCGTATCGGCACGGGCGCAACGCCGCCATCGCGTGCGGCCTGGTGGGAGCTCTCGCGCTGCCGCTCATTGCCGGGCGGCAGGGTGACATCGATCTTGAAGAGGGTGGCACGGGACACGAGCGGATCGTGATCTGGAAGGATGGCCTCGAAGGAATCAAGAACGCAAACGTCGTGTTCGGTATCGGGCTGGGGAGGTTTGATGAGCACATCGGAATCGCGGCTCACATTTCGTATCTGCAGATGTTCGTCGAGTTGGGCTTGTTCGGCGGCACGTTGTTTCTGGGCTGCTTCGCGTTCACGGCTTTGGCGCTGTGCCGACTTCGAAAACATCGCCTGTCCGCACCCGACGCGGAGCTCACCCGTTTCTCGTCGTACCTGGCGGCATTGATCGCCGGTTGGTGTACCGGGTTGCTCACACTTTCACGCTGCTACGTGGTGCCCACGTACCTGATCGTCGGACTGGGCGCGGTGTACACGACGCTGATGAATGGTCAGCTCCGGCCTCCGCGATTCCTTGTCGTGTGGGATCGGACGCACGTGCAGCACCTGCTGGCCGGCAGCGCCTCGCTACTGGTGCTTCTGACGTTAATCGTGAAGTTGTTTGGATCGTGAGTCGCAGAGGAGTGTCCTTCCTGGTCGCGCCATCGCCACCCGCCATATTGGATCGCACTCATATTTGCTTCGCGTCGCCTTGAACACCGAATCTCTCACCCGCTGGAATCCGTGGACATGGATCGAACGGCAGTTCCACGCCGTTCTGGAGATATTCAACGGGCTGGCGTACATCTTCTTTCTGCTGATCAATGCCACGCTGTTCCTGCGGCCCGCCGAATTGATCCCGCAGATGCAGGGGTTGCCGATCTACGAAGGGCTGATGGTCGGGGCCGGAATCGGGGCGCTGCCGCGCATCTCGAAGCGCCTGACCTTGCCGGCCCTTGTTCGCGAACCCGTGACGCTGTGCGTCGTGGGGCTTCTCGCCGCGATTATTCTTTCGCACCTGTCGCACCTCTCGACCTGGCGTCTCAGCGAATGCCTGTCGCTATTCGTCAAGGTGATGGTGTACTACTTCCTGCTGGTGACCCTTGTCGATTCGCCGCGTCGATACCGCGGCCTGCTGGTCACCGTCTGTCTGACTGGAACCCTGATGGTCAGTTTGTGCGTCGCGGATTTTGTCGGGTTTCATGACTTCGAGTTCGTGTCGCCCATCCGCGACCTCGCCGGAGAAATGGCCGAGGGCAAAGACCACGTCTGGGTGTGGCGCATGCGCGGCACGGGCCTGTTTCAAGACCCGAACGACATTTCGCTGGTGATCGTGGTCATGGGTGTTCTGTGCACGTTTTTCATGCTCGAGCCGCGGCAGAGTCTGCTTCGCTTCTGGTGGCTGTTCCCGCTGGCGATACTGACGGCGGGATTGATGTACACGCGGTCTCGCGGAGGCCTGTTGGCTTGCGGCGCCGCTGGGATGACGTTTCTTGCGTACCGTTACGGCCGGACGGTGTCCATTGTTTGTGCGCTGTGCGATTCGATGGCGTTGCCGCTGGTCGCCGGCAGGCAGGCGGACATCGACCTTGAGGACGGCACCGGCCACGACCGGATCATGATCTGGCGCGACGGACTCGACTTGATGAACGGCAAGAGCGCGGTGTTCGGCATTGGGCACCTGAACTTCTGGGATGAACTCAACATTGTGGCGCACAACTCGTGCGTCCACGCCTACGTTGAATTGGGTTTGCTTGGCGGCACGCTGTTTGTCGGGTGCTTTTTCCTGACCGGCCTCGCACTGTTCCGTCTGCGAAGCTGCCGTGGCGCGTATCGTGATCCTGAACTCGCTCGCTTTGCTCCGTTCTTGGCCTCACTGCTGTCCGGCTACTGCGCCGGGTTGTTCTCGCTCACCCGGTGCTACGTCGTCCCCACGTATCTCATCGTCGGGCTGGGAGCCGCGTACGTGACATTAATGAACTCGCAGCTCTGCCCTCCACGGTTTCTCGTGGTTTGGAATCGAGACCATTGCAAGATCCTTGCGCTCGCCAGCGGCCTGCTGCTATTCGGACTGAACCTGATGGTCAAGGTGTTGACTCACTGACCCGCCTCGAGCGACGCGTCGCGGTTCCCGCACCCATCCGGATTCCGCGCCGATAGAAGACCTCATCCGACTCCGACGGCATCGACAGGACAACATGGAACGCAAACACGCAATCAAGTTGAATTTTCTGGCAAGCTGGACGGCGCACGCTGTCGCGCTGCTGGTCGGGTTCTTCCTGATGCCGTACGTCCTGCACACGCTCGAGGACCGCAAGTACGGCATGTGGATTTTCATCAACTCGCTCGCCGGCTACGGCGGCCTGCTGTACCTCGGCTTTGGCGGAACGATCGGCCGATTCGTGGCCGAGAGCTTCGCCCGCAGAGACTGGACGAGACTGAACCAGGTGGTGAACGTCGTGCTGTGGGCGTACCTCGTGCTCGGTGCGCTGGCCATCACAATCGCGATCGGACTCGCCTGGGTGGCACCATCCCTAAACGACTGGGACGGCGAATCGATCTGGGAAATCCGCAGCGTGATCCTGGTCCTGGGCCTGAACCTGTCTCTGGGAATGGTCGGCAGCGTGTTCGGCGGTGCTCTGATTGGAATCCAACGTCTCGACGTCGAAAAGCGAGTCACGCTGACCGGCGACTTTCTCCGCATTGTGCTGACACTGCTGCTGCTCGAACACGATTGGGGCCTGCTCACGCTGTCTGCGATCTTCCTCGCCGTGACGGTTTTCGCGAACGTCGGCTACCTCTTCTTCGCGTACCGCCTCGTGCCGCAATTGCGAATCCACCCCGGACTCGTCCGGTTGTCTGCGGTGAAGGACTGCATGAGCTTCAGCCTGTGGTCGCTCGTCGGCGAAGTCGCCCACCAGCTCGCGTACTCAACCGACACGATCGTGATCGGCGTCATGCTCGGAGCCAAAGCCATTGTCCCGTACAACATCGCGCTGAGACTGTGCCACTTCCTGCGCAAGCCGATTGGACAGATCGGCGACGTGTGCATGCCGAAGGCGGGCGAATTGCATGCCACGTCGCAATCGCGGAAGCTGCAGCGACTTGTCGAACAAGGACTCGGTGTGTCGTTCCTGCTCACGACTGGTGCCTACATCGGGGCGGCGTTCTTTGGAGACGACCTGATCATGCGGTGGGTTGGTCGAGGTTACGAATCGAGCCATCACCTGCTGATCATATTGCTGGGCGCACAGGTCATCGCGCTCCCGGTGAGCATGCTGAGGTCGGTGATGTTCGGCATGGGACGCGTGAAGGTCCCGTCGTTGATGTACCTCGCCGAAGCAGTTCTCAATCTGTCATTGTCGGTAATGTTGGCAAGATGGCTGGGGGCGACCGGCGTCGCACTCGGAACGGCCATCCCGGTCGTGGCCATCGAACTTTTCGTTGTCCTGCCGTACTTCTTCCGTTCCCTGCAAATCGAGCCTGCAGAACTCGTTCGCAAATCGCTCGGCCCGCAGGTGCTGCCGCTGTTCGCCCTCTGGACGTATTCGATTTCGCTCAGCCAGATGCCGGACTTCGGCGCGACCTGGCCGCGGCGGAACGGTTCGGCGTCGTCGGTCGCCTTCGCGAATTGACGCGACTGCTGCGCCGCATCCGGCCCGACGTCGTCCACACGCACAACGCGAACCCGCACCTGTACGGCACGCTTGCCGCGCGACTGGCCCGAGTCCCCATGGTCGTGAACACGCGGCACGGACAACGATTCGGCCAGTCGCCCTGGGATCGACGACAGTTCCGCTGGGTGAGTCTCCTCGCCGACCGCGTGATCGCCGTTTCCGACGACGCCGCACGGCTCACAATCAACGACGACGGGCTCCCCGCGCGCAAGGTGGCTCGAATCTGGAATGGCATCGACACCGTTCGCTTCGCATTCCGCGGACCGACTCCGCGCCCGATCGCGATCTCCGTCGCCCGCCTGTCACCAGAAAAAGATTTTCCGACCCTGCTGCGATCCGTCCCTGAAATCGTCGTCTGCGTGCCGGACTTTCACCTGCGAATCGTCGGCGACGGCCCCGAACGATCCAAACTCGAAACGCTGATCCGTGACCTGCACATCGAACTCTACGTCGAACTCCTCGGCGAACGAAATGACGTCCCCGAACTCCTCGCCCATGCGGGCTTCTTCGTCACGAGTTCGCTCACCGAAGGCATTTCACTCACGCTGCTGGAAGCGATAGCCATCGGCCTGCCGATCGTGGCCACGAATGTCGGCGGCAATCCGGAAATCGTGCAGGACGGCTTCACCGGGCGACTGGTCCCACCCAGCGATCCCAAAGCCCTCGCGTTCGCGATCTCTCTGTTCTGCCAGCACAAAAACCGCTGGCCCGACCTCGGCCGCGCCGGTCGCCGTCGCGTCCTCGAACATTTTGACATCCGCCAGATGCTGCGGAATTACGAAGCCATGTACTCTGACTTCGTGAGTACAAGTCGTTGATCGTGGCCACCGCCGCAATTCACGACCCACGATCGATGACCCACGTGCCACTCTGAAGTATTCCCAGTTCTACCGCCACCTCCTGCTCCCGCTCTTCGATCGCGTGATCAAGCGCCGCAAGACGCTCACGTACTGGCACGACCTCGAGCACAGCCAGTGGCTCAGCCGAGACGAACTGAAAAGACGGCAGCTTGTCGCTCTGCGCAAGCTGCTGAACCACGCCGCCAAGCATTGTCCGTACTATCGCAAAGCGTGGCATCGAGAGGGACTCTTGCCCGCTTCCATCAACTCGCTGGCCGATTTCGCCGCGTGGCCGGTCATTGATCGAGCGACGATCCGCGAACATCGTGCGCAAATGCGATGCGCCTTTCCGCTCCCGCTCGTCACCAAAGCCACCGGCGGCTCCAGCGGCGAACCGCTTCAATTCGAACTCAACTACGACAGCAACGACCGTCGCACGGCGCAGATGTATCGCGGCTACGGCTGGGCGGGTGGCGAACCGGGCACGAAGCAACTCTTCATCTGGGGTGGAGCCCTCAGCACCGTACCTGCCTGGAAACGGTGGAAGATGGCTCTCCACCACCGGCTGGACCGGCATCTGGTGCTCAACTGCTTCGAGTTCACTCCCGAGCGCATGCGACAGCACTTCATGCGACTGAACCGCTACCGTCCCGAAGTCATCGTCGCCTACACGAACCCGGTCTACGAATTCGCCCGCTTCCTCGACGAACAGAATCTGAAACCGGTCTCGCCGCGATCGATCATCGTCAGCGCGGAGAAGCTGCACGCCTTCCAGCGCGAACTGATCCAGGACGTGTTCCAGGCACCCGTCTTCGAAACGTATGGCTCTCGCGAATTCATGCTGATCGGAGCCGAATGCGACCGGCACGCCGGACTGCATCTCAGCATGGAAAACATGCTCGTGGAAATCCTCGACGACGATGGATCACCCACGCCGCCTGGTGAGGAAGGAAACGTCGTGATCACCGACTTGTTCAACTACGGGATTCCGTTCGTGAGGTACGTGAACGGTGATCGGGCCGTCGCGGGTTTCGACGATTGTTCGTGCGGACGCGGCCTGCCGTTGCTCAAGCAGGTGACCGGCCGCCGGTTGGACACACTCACCACGCCCGACGGCCGCACGATCCCCGGCGAATTCTTCCCGCACCTGATCAAAGACTTCCCCGCGATCCGCCGCTTTCAAGTCGTCCAGAGCGATCCGGAATTCATCACGCTCAAACTCGTCGCCCCCGACCTCACGGCGGACGACCGGTCGGTGCTGCTGGATGCGATCCACGCCTGCACCGGCTTCACGGTGGAAATCGAACTGGAGTTCGTGAACGACATCCCTCTGACGAAGGCGGGCAAGTTGAAGGTCGTGGTGCGCGAGGTTGACTGCTCCCCCTCGCCCCGGAACGGGGAGAGGAGGCCCGGGGGTGAGGGGCATCCGTTGCCGAGCTTTGTGTACGAACAGACTCCAGAAACGCTCGCCCCTCACCCCCAACCCCTCTCCCCCTGCGGGGGCGAGGGGAGGATGTGATCCATGCGACTCCTCTTCTTCTCCAACGTCTTCCCCAACCCGCTGAACCCGGCGAAGGGGACGTTCAACCGTTCGCTGGTGATGGCACTCGCGGAACGGCACGACGTGCGCGTCGTCTGCCCAATTTCGTGGGTGGACGAAACCGCGGCGAAGCTCCGGGGCGTCCGATTCGATCGAACCGCCGTACTGTCACCATCGGTAAACCAAATCCAAAATCCGAAATCCAAAACCACGTCGTCTACCCGCGCTTCGTCTACCCGCCAAAAGTCCTCCGGCATCGATTTGACCAGTTTTTGTGGATGTCGGCCGGAAGAACGCTGCGGAACGAGATCCGCAATTTCCGGCTGGATGCGATTCTGTCGTACTGGGCTCACCCGGACGGAACGGTCGCGGTGCGGGCGGCCCGTCAGGCAAAGATTCCGGTCGTGGTGATGACCGGTGGCTCCGACGTGCTGCTGCTCGCGCGAAGCGGCTTCCGCCGCGAAGCCATCTTGCAAACGCTGCGCGATGCCGACGCCGTGGTCACAGTCAGCCGGCACATCGCTGACCAGTTGATCGACGACGGGATCGAAACGGACAAGCTGACCGTGATTCATCCTGGCGTGGACCGGAGCGTGTTTTGTCCCGGCGACCGGGTCGCCGCGCGATCGCGGCTCGGACTGCCGCTCGACCGCCCGGTGCTGGCGGCCGTGGGGCGACTCGTGCCCGTGAAAGGCTTTGACATCCTCGTCAACGCCTGCAACGAACTGGCGCAACGCGGCGTGCCTGTTTCGTGTCACATGATCGGCGGCGGCGAACTGCACGACGCCCTGGCCGGCCAGATTCGGCAACATGGCTTGGAGAATCACGTGATTCTGCACGGATCGCAGGATCAACGCACGCTCGCCGACTGGTACCGCGCTGCCGATCTCACTGTGCTGACGAGCCACTCCGAAGGCATCCCCAACGTGCTGCTTGAATCAATCGCGTGCGGGACTCCGTTCGTCGCCACATCGGTCGGCGGCGTGCCCGAAATTGCGGACCCCGACTGGCATCGTCTCGTCCCCCCGAACGATCCGGTGCGACTCGCGGATGCAATTCACGAGCGACTGCGTTACCAGCCCGTGACCCCAGCCCCCAATGTTCAGCCGCTGACGTGGAAGGAATCGGCGGACCGCGTGACCGAAGTGATCGAGCGATGCAGCACGGCACGGCTGGCCATTCAAAACGGCAGACAGTTCCCCTCGCCCCTCGGAGAAGAGGGGTTAGGGGTGAAGGGCGGTTCACAACTGGACGACGCCCCCTCACCCCCGGCCCCTCTTCTCCGAGGGGCGAGGGGAGTTTTGTCCACGAAGTAAACAATGTCACTGCTGAACCAAGCCCTGAAATCGCTCCTCGCCAGCGTCTTGCCGCCGCGGCTGTTCGTCGTGCGCGGGGATCGGTCGCGGCCGGTGATCCACCTCACATTTGATGATGGACCGCACCCGGAGCACACTCCGCGGCTGCTCGACGCGCTCCGTGAATTCGATGTCCGGACGACGTTTTTCGTCGTCGGAATTCAGGCAGCCAGTCATCCAGATCTCGTGCGCCGGATCGTCGCAGAGGGGCACGCGCTCGGGAATCATTCAAACTTCCACCGCGAGCCGCCGCAAACGACGGCAAACTCGTTGCTCGCCGAGGTCCTCCAAACGCGAGACCATTTGAAAAAACTGACCGGTCGCGACGTGAACCTGTTCCGACCGCCCAAGGGGAAGCTGTCGGCGTCCAAGCTGCGCGCACTCTGGAAGGCAGACCAAACCGTCGTGCTGTGGAACGTCGATTCCCGCGACTTCGCGCTCAGCGAGTCGCAGCAACTCGTACGCTGGGCCGAATCGTATCGGCCAGCCGCGGGTGACATCGTGCTGCTTCACGACAACCGTCCGCACGCTGCCGGAGTGGTCGGGGCGATTGTGCGCCGTGCCGTTGAGTTCGGTCTGCGGCGCCATCCGATGCCGACGGAGGAGGATGGAGGATCGAGGATGGACGATGGTGAGATGACGGCGATCGCGGATCAGGTCAGTGCCACGAAAACCAGCGAGGTGGCACCATGACGATGCTGGCCAACCCGGATCAAACCGCATTCATCCTCCATCCTCGACTCCCAACCGAGTGACGCAGAACGCCAACCACGCCAGTGCGTGCTGTTCGTCAGCTACCAGTTCCCGCCGGTCGGCGGAGCGGGCGTACAGCGTCCGGCGAAGTTCGCGAAGTTTCTTCGCGAGTTCGGTTGGGACGTGTCCGTTCTGATGGCCGCGAATCCGTCGGTCCCGGTACTCGACGAGAGCCTGCTTGCCGACTTGCCGGACGACCTCGTCATCGAGAAAGCCCGCACGTGGGAACCGGGCTACGCAGTCAAACGCGGTCTTGGCCAAAGCACGAGCGGCGGCACGTCGTCGCGCGGCGGTTGGAAGCGCACGCTTCTGGCTCCGGTTCGCCGGGCGATGCGGTTCGCGGCCGGGATCGTCTTGCAGCCCGATCCGCAATTGCTGTGGTTGCCTAACGCGTACCGATCCGGCTTGGCGCTTTTGCGGCGTCTGCGTCATGACGTGATCTTTGCCACTTCGCCGCCATACACGATCCTGATTCTCG
>Ga0233425_10000473_pt1 | contig 104842 bp, 90 predicted proteins | sample Watercolumn_Towu_2_FD_181712 | JGI IMG/M metagenome (GOLD analysis project Ga0233425, IMG submission 181712) | Freshwater microbial communities from Lake Towuti, South Sulawesi, Indonesia - Watercolumn_Towuti2014_140_MG | ecosystem: Environmental > Aquatic > Freshwater > Lake | place...
TGGCCGCTGCCAGCACGCCAAGCGTGTGCACCACACCAATCGACGGCACGAGCACGAATCCCGCCACGACCGACCCCGCAATGCCGCCGAGCGTGTTCAACGCGATCACCGCGCCGACTCCCGAACCCACGCGCGCGGCGTCGACCGACAGCCTCACGACATACGGGAACGCCGCGCCCAGTAATATCGTCGGCACCAGCACGATGCAGAGCGCCGCCACGGCAAAACTGGCGCACGTAGCGAACAGCAGGCTGCCCGTGGCGCCAAGCACCCGTTGCGACACCAGCGCCTGCGCGGCGGGCAGCCATTCTCCGAGCCACGCGAATTCGATCAGCGCCACACAGCCCGCGCCGGCTACGAGCCACGCGAACATCGCCCAGGGATCGCGTGCGCTATCGACACGCCGGGCCACGCACAGGCTGCCGATCATCAGGCCCGCCAGATAGGTGGCCAACACCACCGCGAACGCAAAAGCGCGCGTGCTCAGAAACTGCACGATCGCCTGCGACCACACCACCTCGTAGCCAAGCGCGATGCCGCCGGCCAGCGCGTAGAGCGACAGCGCGAGCGTCCGTTGTGTAGTGGGCCGCGCGAGCGATGCTGCGGCTGCTGTCGCAGCTGCGACGTTGACGGGGGCATGACGGCCGAAGCGCCAAGCGCCAAGCGCGGCCAGACCGTTCAGTGCGGCAGCCGCCAGGGCGCTGCCCGTCACGCCTAGCCACGGAATCAGTACGAAAGCAGCGGCCAGCGTGCCGGCGATGGCGCCTGCCGTGTTGGCCGCGTAAAGTTGACCGCCGTGTTTTCCCAGTTGCACGCCATCGGTGCGAATCGCGCGCATCAGCGCGGGCAAGGTGCCGCCCATCGCCATCGCGGGCACGCCCACCAGCAGGATCGGCAGGATCCATGCGGCCACACCGGCGCGCGCTTCCAGCCATGCAAACAGCGCGGCGCTATGGGCCAACGCCAGCGTCGCGCCGATCGCCAGCGCCGCGATGGCGCATTCGAGCCAAAGGTAGAGACGCCACGCTGACGACACGCGATCGGCAAGGCGCCCCACCATCCAGCCGCCGAAGGCCAGGCCAGCGAAGAAAGCGCTGACACCGATCGACACCGCATGCACGTCGACACCGACCACCAGCGACAACTGCTTGATCCACAGCACCTGATAGACCAGCCCGGCCGCGCCAGATGCGCACAACAACACCGCGGCCTGCCAGAGGCCGCGGCTTGTGCTAGCCGTCAGGTCCGCCGCGGGACGGACGCGCCGGGCACGGTGGTCTGTCACGTCCGATCCCAGCTTGCGGTTGGCCGACGTCACTTCTTCTGTTGCGTTTGCGATTGCACGCGCTGCATCTGGTCTGCCACCTGCTTCTTGATCTTTTCGCTGGCCTGGTCGATCGTGAAGCTGGCCGGCAACTGGCTTGGCGGGTAGTCGACGAAGGTCTGCAGGAAGTTGATCGCCCGGCGGTTGCCTTCGATGAACAGATACGGGTTCTGCGTTTCAAGATCGAAGTAGCGGTTAGTCGGCCCGGTATCGGCGCGCTCATACGGGTCCATGCGCAGGTTGAAGTATTTCGGCGCGCGCAGACAGGTGAACGGTTCCTTCCAGACCATGAACGATCCATTCTGTCGCTGTTCGCAGAACACGATCTTCCACGCGGTCGGTGTCGTGGCGCCCTGTGTCAGCACGTCATAGCGCATCGCCACCAGTTCCGCATCGTCGTTGAAGTAGTAGAACTCGTTGCGTGCGCTCTGCTGTGTCTGCCCGGTCAGCAGCGGCAGCTGGTTGTAGCCGTCCAGATGCAGCTTGGCCGATTTGCCACCCAGCGACGTGCCCTTGAGCAGCCGGTCCTTGATATCGCCATCGCCCGCGGCCGCCAGCAGCGTCGGGAACCAGTCGAGCCCCGACATCAGTCCGTTGGTTACCGTCCCCGGCTGGATTTTGCCCGGCCATCGCACCATCGCGGGCACACGGAAGGCGCCTTCCCAATTCGAATCCTTCTCGCTGCGGAACGGCGTGTTGGCTGCATCCGGCCACGTGAAGAAATTGGGGCCGTTGTCGGTCGTGAAGACCACCAGCGTGTTGTTGGTGATACCGGCATCGTCCAGCGCCTTCAGCAGCTTGCCAACGTTCTGGTCCATTTCCCACATGCCGTCCGCATATTCATGGCCCAGGCCCAGCCCCGCCTTGCCGCGATATTCGGGACGCACGTGCGTGAACAGGTGCATGCGCGTGAAGTTCATCCACACGAAGAACGGCTGCTTGCCCTGCGCCTGCTTCTGGATGTAGTTGATCGCGGCGCCCGTGGTTTCGTCGTCGATCGTTTCCATGCGCTTGCGATTGAGCGGACCGGTGTCCTCGATCTTGCCGTCGGCGGTGCTGTGAATCACGCCGCGCGGGTTATAGAACTTGAGGAAGTCGGGGTTGTCCTTCGGCCAGTACGGCCGCTCGGGCTCTTCCTCGGCGTTCAGGTGATAGAGGTTGCCGAAGAATTCGTCGAAGCCGTGCTTGGTCGGCAGGAAGCGATCCTGATCGCCCAGGTGGTTCTTGCCGAACTGCGCGGTGGCGTAGCCCAGCGGCTTCAGCGCCTGCGCGATCGTGACATCGCGATCCTGCAGGCCAACCGGTGCGCCCGGCAGGCCCACCTTCGACAGGCCCGTGCGGAATACCGACTGCCCCGTGATGAAGGTGGAACGTCCCGCCGTGCAGCTGTTTTCGGCGTAGTAATCGGTCATCATCATGCCCTCGCGGGCAATCCGGTCGATATTCGGCGTGCGGTAACCGACCACGCCATTGCTGAACGCGCTGACATTGCCCAGCCCGACGTCATCGCCGAAGATCACCAGGATGTTTGGCTTGCCGCCAGGCGCGCCCTGCGCCGGCGCCGCGGCAACCGGCGACGCGCCCGCACTGGCATCGGGGGCGGACGCCACGGGTGCAGACGCCACTGGGGCGGGCGTCACCGGCGGGGCGCTGGCCACGGGCGGCGGCGCGACGGGCGCCTGGGCGGCGGGTGTCTGCGCCGGCTTGTTGTCGTCAGCCTTCTTGCAGCCGGCCACGGCCATGATCGCAATGATCGCCGTGGTCGCAGCCAGCCTGGTCATACGCGTCCCGAATGTCGAGGGCGTTCGCTTTACGGCGGTCATGTTGTCCTCCCGTTGAGAAGAGTGTCGTGCACTCAAGGTTTTGCGAACGGATAGATCTGCAACCAGTCCTGCTTCATGCTGATCACGGTCCAGCCACGCGCCAGCGCTTCATCGAGCGCGCGATCGAGCTTGCCGATCCTGGACTGGCGGTCGTAGGCGAATTCGCGCTCGGCGTCGTCGTGATGCACCAGCACTGCCAGCCGCTGGCCGGGGCCGGCCACCGTGTACTGCAGCATCTGCAGGTCGCCGTCGGAGTTGCCGACGGCCAGAATCGGGCGCCTGCCGATCTGGCGATAGATCCCCACGGGCTTGCCGGGGCCATCGTCGATGAATTCGAGCTTGGGGCCGCGCACCAGCGCCGGCTGGCCATTGCGCAGCTCATAGGTGACGGTCTGCGTGGAGCCGATCACCTGCTCGGGCGGAATGCCGTAGACGCGCTCGGCCCACGGCCGCATGAACTCGATGGTGCCGCCGGACACGATGTAGGTCTTGAATCCGTTGGCGCGCAGGTACTTGAGCAGTTCCAGCTGGGGCTGGTAGACCAGCTCGGTATAGGGGCGATTGAATTTCGGGTGACGCGCGCTTTCCAGCCACGCGCGAATCGTGCGGTCGTATTCGTCCACCGTCATGCCGCTGTTGCCGGCCGCAATCAACGGCAGCAGGTGTTTTTCCTCGCGCATCAGCGCATTCATGTCGTTGGCCATCAGCGCCTTGAACGCGGGATTGTTGTTCCATTCCGGATGTTTCGGCGCGGCCTGGCGGACCTGATCGAGCAGGAAGAAGAACTGGAAGTACAGCGGCTGTTCGCTCCACAGCGTGCCGTCGTTGTCGAACACGGCAATGCGCTCGGCCGGCGGCACGAAATCGGGAGAGCCCTCGCGCGTCACGGCATCGACAAACTTCACGATAGTCTGGCGCGACGGGCCGTCGCGCCACGAAGACAAGGCGGCGGTCGCGTTGCCGGTCGATGCTGTCGATGTCGACGCGGCCGTTGGCGCCGTGGCGTTCGGTGCGGCGCACCCGCCCAGCGCGGCAAGCACCGCCGCGGCCAATACCGCAGCGGAGATCGCCCGGTGAAAACGCTTCAAGCCTCCTGCCACGGCAACTGGCATGCGTACGCCTCCTGACTGGATCGGAATGGTTTTATTGATGGTTTTATTTTTCGATCTGCCGCGCGCCAGCGGCTTGCATCGCCAGCGGGGCCTGCCTGCGCATGTCGGCCCAGCGGGCGTCGTCCATCACCAGGCGGAAGCCCAGGTGCGACATGCTGGTATAGGGATCGGTGCCACGCCGTGCGCTCGGGCGGTAGCTCAGGCAGAAATCCTCGTTGCACAGGAACGAGCCGCCGCGCGTGACGCGCTTGGGCGCCGTCACCGGGACGCCCGGTTCGCTCGGGTCCCATGAATCGCGCGGTCCCGCCGGGTTTTGCAGCACCGCCGTGGAGACGGCCTCACGGCGAAACTGGTCGGCGCGATACCAGTCGGCCACCCACTGCCACGCGTTGCCCGTCATATCGGCAAGCCCGTAGCCGTTGACCGGAAACGTGCCGACCGGGCTGGTGCTCACCGCGCCGCCAGCCTTGGCGCTGACCACGGGGAACGGCTGCACCTGCTGACCCTGCCACACGTTGGCCATCTGGCGGCCGTCCGGGGCAAACTTGTCGCCCCAGGTGTAGGTGGCCTGTTCCAGGCCGCCGCGCGCCGCGAACTCCCATTCCGCCTCGGTGGGCAGGCGTTTGCCGGCCCACTTGGCGTAAGCCTCGGCGTCTTCGTACGAGACCTGCACCACCGGATGGTTGTCCTTGCCGTCGATCGAGCTGCCGGGGCCGTTCGGATGCTTCCAGTCCGCACCGGGAACAAAGCGCCACCAACGCCAGTATTCGCGCAGCGGCACAGGGCTGTTGGTGCCGACGAACACCATCGCGCCGGCCACCATCGCGCTGTCTGGTGGACGCGGCGTGCCCGGCGGCAGTTGGACCTTCATGGTTTCCCAGTCGGGCGCGCGCTCGGCGGTGGTGACGTAGCCGGTGGCCGCCACGAACTTGCGGAACTGCGCATTGGTCACGTGGTGCTGATCCATCCAGAAACCATTCACATGCACCTTGTGCGCGGGCCGTTCATTGGCCTGCGCAAGCTTGTGGTCGCTGCCCATCAGGAAATCGCCGCCCGGTACGTGGACCATGCCCAGCGGCGCGTTGACGCCATCACCGGTCTTGATTTCGGCGGCGCCGGGGCTCGCGTCGCCGCCATGGGTTGCGTACCACCACGTGCCACCCGCGCCTGCGGCGGCCATGCCGAGCACCCACGCGGCCAGCCAGGCGCGGCGTGGCCGTGTGGGCGTTGCCAAGGCTTCCGTCCTGCGTTGCCGCGCTTGTCCCATCCACGCTCCTTGCCTGATGTGCCTGACAGTCCGCTAGAGTATTGGTAGTGATCAGCGTTAAACGGAATGCAATCTTTTGGGTATTTGATGTTATTGGTTTAGTCTTGATCAAATACGGTGCGGCTTTCAGGGATTCAGCGGCGGCAGCCAGGACCCATCGTGCGGACGGCTGCGGCGGGCTGGGCGCAACGGCCGCCCCACCCTTCCTGTGCGCCGCGTCCAGGCCCATGCGGCCAGCGCCAGCACCGCAAGGACGCCAAGGCAGCCAAGCGCCAAGCGCCCGTCGATCCAGTCCGGCCAGCGCAGCGGCGCGCCGCCCGCCGGCGCAAGCCCGAGCCCCGATGCAGCGCGGCCCACCTCCACGGTCACGGCGGGCGCATCGGCATGCAGTTGTCTGCCGGTGGACGCGTCGTACCAGGGCACCGAGATCGCCGGAAGCGTGTAACGACCGCTGCGTTCAAACACGTAAGTGATGTTTTCCACGCGCCGCCCGCCTGTGCTGCCGGCCGGCGCATCGCCTGTGCCAGATGCCGCGTCCGACAGCACCGGCTCGGCCCGGAACACCCGCACGCCGCGCGGCGCCGAGACGGGCGGCGGCTCGATCATCATGGCCTGCGCCCCCGGCGCAAAGATCGTGACGGTACGCACCACGGCATCGCCCGCATGCAGCGTCGCATCCTTGCCGGTGACCGGCCGGTCGAACTGCTGCTGGACGAACAGGCGGACCGCCGGCAAGGTCGATCTTGCCGCGGCAGGTGCTGACGCCGCAGCGGTCTGCCCCGCCGCGCGCACGGTTGTGGCCGGCAGCACCACGCTGCCCTCGCGCGGCTTGCCGTCGTCGCCGGCATAAGTGAAGCGAATCGTCGGCGTCGGCAGCGCAAACTCGCCACCCGTTTGCGGCGTCAGCACATAGGTCTTGGTGATACCGGCGTAGCTGACGCCGCCAATCGTTTCGGTGGCATTGGCGCCGCGCTCGTCGGGCATCGTGATCACCGCGCCGGGCACCTGTAGCGTCGGAAATACCGGTGCCGACAGAAAGAAATTCGGCGCGAGGATCGTCACCTGTACCTGCACCGCCTGGCCCGCCACCACAGGCTGTTGGCCTGCCACGTGGACGCGAATCGCGGGCGCCGCGGCTTGCGGCGCGCTTGCGGGCGCTGCGGCCTGCACTGCCTGTGCGGCGCAGGCGCTCATGCACAGCGCTAGCGGCAGAATCCAGCGCATCGTCATGGCTTACCCTGTTGCAGCGCAAACTTGCGCGCCAGCATATCGGTAGGCGAGGTCTGTATTGCGCGCATCCACATCTCGGCGTTCTGTTGCACCAGCCCCATGCGCGGCTTGTCGTCGCCGGGCGGCGCAGGCGGCTTGCTGGCGTCGTATTCGATCTGGTCCGGCTTGAGATCCGGCGGCTCTTCCTCGCCTTGCTGGTTCTTCTTCTGCGCCTCCTGCTGCTTCAGTCGCTGCTGCACGGCGGCAAGGTTGCGCATTGCCGGCTGCCAGCCGGGACGCAGCTGCAATACGCGCTGGTAGCGCGCCACGGCCTCCTTGTACTTTTGCTGCTGCGCCAGTGCGTTGCCCAGATTGAACTGCGCGTCGGGCGAATCGATGGCCTCGAAGGTCCGCGCCGCCTGCGCGAACTGTCCCGCGCGATAGAGCGCCACGCCGCGCCACATCGGATCCTGGAACAATGCGGCGGCACCGGCGTAGTCGCCGTTTTCAAAGGCGCGCCGCCCCTGCTGGTCGCGCGTCAGCCACAGATCGCGGAACTGCCGCGCAGGCGCGGCGGCACCTGAAGGCGCATCGGCGGACGCGGCTTGCGCGCGCGTCTCGACCGGCGCCCAGCCGACACACAGCGCCAGCGCCACGCCCGCCACCCAGCGGATGGTCCAGCCCTTGCGGAACCACAGCACTGCCAGAAATGCGATCGGAATCGTCAGCGGCCAGCCGGCATCGTGCCAGCGCAGCGTATCGGGCGAGCTCGCCGCTTCGACGTGCGACTGCACGTGGCGCTGCACCCACGAGATGTCGTCGTCGCTTGCCGCGGTGATCTCGGCGACGGGCACGCCGGCGTCGCGCAGGTCATGCAGCGCGGCGACGTCGAGTCCTGGCGCCGAACCATCGCCGCCCTGCAGCGGTCCGCCTTTCGCCGTGCCGATGGCTAGCACCACCAGCTGCGTGCGTTGGCGTTTGCCGCGCAGCGCCTGGATCGCGCTGGTCTCCACGCCATCGGTCATCAGCAGGATGGTGCCCGGCACGGGCTCGCGGTCGAGCGCTTCGGCGATGCGTTGCACGGCCAGCGCGGTGTCCTTGCCCGGCACCGGCATGATGCGCGTCTGCAGCGCGTCGACAAAGGTTTGCAGCAACGCCGCGTCGTCGGTCAGCGGCAACACCATGTGCACCGAGCCCGCATAGGCATACAGCGCGGTCTTGCCGCCCTCGCGCTGCGCCAGCAATGCCTTGATCTTGAGCTTGGCGCGCTCGAGCCGCGTGGGCGTGACGTCGATCGCGTTCATGGTCGGCGACAAATCCACCGCAATCGCCAACGGCGCCTTGTCGGCAAGAAACGGCGGACGTTCGCGCTCCCATGTCGGCCCGGCCAGCGCCACCGCCGCGAGCGCCAGCGCCAGCGCGGTCAAATGCACGGGGCGCACCGCGCGATGGCGGCGCTCGCCGACCACCAGCGCGTCGAGCAGATGGGGCGCAATCGTGCCGCGCCAGCGCCGCCGCACATCGCCATGCCGCTGCACGGCCCAAGGCAGCCATGCCGCGGCAATCAGCACCAGCAGCCACCACGGCCGCAAGAAGTGAAACTGGGCGATGGCATCGAACAAATGACTCATGGCGCGGGATCCCGGCGCGGGGGCAGCGACGACGGTGCGCTCCAGCGCGCATAGCCGGCCATCGCAAACTGATACGCCAGCAGCAACAGCACGGCAGCACCCAGCGGCCACATGAACAGTTCGCGGCGCGGGCGCCAGCTCAGGGTCTTCTCGCGGTGCGGCGTCACGCGGTCGAGCGTTGCATAGATCGATGACAGCGCGGCCTGGTCCGCTCCGAAGAAATAGCGTCCTTGCGTGGTGCTGGCGATGCGCTGCAGCATGTCCAGATCGACCTTCTGCTCGCCGGTAGCGGACGGGTCGCCAATGCCGACGGTGTGAACCACCACGCCGCGCGATCGCGCGATTTCCGCGGCCTGTGCGGGCGGCATGCGGCTGGCGGTATCGTTGCCGTCGGTCAGCACGATCAGCACCTTCTCCTGCGCATGGCTGTTGTCGAACAGCTTGATGCCCAGCCCGATGGCATCGCCCAGCGACGTGCTGGCGCCGGCCATGCCGGGCACCATGTCAGCGATCAGCGTGCGCACCAGCGCGTGGTCCAGCGTGAACGGCGCCAGTGGATACGGCGCGTCGCCAAACACGATCAATCCGATGCGATCGCCGGGCCGATGCGCCACGAAATCGCCGACGACCTGTCGCACCGCCTGCACGCGCGCTTCGAGCACGCCGGCCGGATCCTTGAAGTCGCGCGTATCCATCGATTGCGACAGATCGAGCGCCAGCAGCAGGTCGCGCACGGGCTCGGTCTTGTAGATCGGCGGCTCGAGGAACTGCGGGCGCGCCAGCGCCACCACCACCAGCGTCCAGGCCAACGGCGCCAAAAGATGCTGCACGAGGTTGCGATGCGGCACATGCGCACCGGCCGCCGGCTTCAGGCCTGCCGCATCGGCCACTTCGCCAAAGAACGGCAGGCGTACCGATGCGCTGGTTTCGCGATACGTTGGCAGCCAGCGCCAGACCGCCAGCGGCAACGGCAGGAGCACGAATAGCCAGGGATAGGCAAAGGCGATCATGCGCGGCCTGCGTCCGGAACAACGATACGGTGCCCGGCGATCCAGCGCCGGCAGGCTTGCATGGCGGCGTCGGCCTGTTGCGCGGACCAGCCCGCGAGCGCCGCCGCATCGGCAGGTGCGCAGCGATACTCGGCTTCGATCAGCGTGGCCAACGGCGGCACCGCATCGGCGGCGCTTCCCGCGTGCGCGAGCAGAAACGCGCGCCACGCCGGGCCCGACAGGCCCGCCACCGCTTCGCGCGGCCAGACCGCCAGCACGGTGCGCTTGAGCAGCGCGGCCATCGACAGCAACGCGGCGGCGCGCGACGCGGCGTCCGCCTGCATGGCCGCGCGCAGGCGGGCCAGTTCGGCCTGCGCCAGACGGCGATAGCGATTGGCGCGCCAACGTCGCCAGGCACGCCAGCCGACGCCGCACAGGATGGCCAGCAGGCACAGGCCCAGCACCAGCCAGGCAGTCGTTTGCGGCCACCAGGATGGCGGCAACGGTGTGACGATATCGGCCAGTTCGGTCACCCTACGACTCCCCGCAGCGCCGGCCAGCCGGCATGCGCGCAGAGTAGCGCGTTGCAATGCGAATCCGAATTAAGAGTTTTGAGAATGTCTCTTCAGGGATTTGGTCACGTCAGATCCTGCGATTTGCGATTGCTGCACCAGCGCTGCACGGGCCGACTAGCGTCTAGAGTCCTTTGGGCAGCAGCGTCTGCACTGCCTCGCGCATCACCCGCGCCAGCAATTGCTGGCGTTCGCGCGGCATGCGCGCCAGCGTGGTGGCCACACTGATGCCGGCCACCGGTTCGCCATCGCGATCGTGCACGGCCATGCCAACGGCCAGCGCGCCGCGCGTGGCATGGTTGCCGATCACCGAATAGCCGCGTTCCCGCGTGGCGCGGATCAGGATGCGCATGCGGTCCGGCGTCATGCCGCCGTACTGGCCCAGCACATCGGCATTGGCGGCGATGACTTCCGCCACGGTGGGATCGGGCAGCGCGGCCAGCAACGCAAGCCCAGCGGCGCCTACGCCGAGCGGCTGCCGCGTGCCGACCTGGATCACCAGCACCTGCACCGGATGCGTGCCCACCTGGCGGGCGATGCAACGCGACAACGCGCCATCGCGCACCACGCCAAAGGCCGCGTCGCCGCATGCGTGGCTCACGCGCGCCAGCACCGGCTTGAGCCTTTCGGCCAGAGCGGTCGATTCACCGCGCTGCGGCAATGCCGCGAGCCGGCCGCCCACCGTGTAGTGGAACCGTCCGCGCCGTGCCACGTAGCCGCAATCGATCAGCGTGGTCAGCAGCCGATACACGGTCGGGCGCTCCAGCCCGGCCACACGGCATAGATCCACGACACGCAGACCATCGCGGCCAGCCGCCAGGATCGCGTCGAGCAAGTCCAGTCCGCGCCGCAATGCGCGCGTGCCGTCTTCGGCGGTGGGTTTTGAATCGTCCGCCAGGCGGACGTTTCGATTCGCAGCACGAGCGCTCATGAGGAAGAATTTTTCAGGCCGGAAACGCAGTCCGCAGTATGCCGCAGATCCGCAGCGGCACGATCCACGGCGGCAAACCGCCGCGCGGAGGACCACAAGACGGGACGCATCCGGCCACGTCAAAAACAGGAGACAACCATCATGAATATATGGAATGCGGCGCGCCGGCGCCTGCTCAGCCGTGCCATCGCCGCCCCCCTTGCCCTGCCCCTGGCGCTTCCGCTGGTGGTTGCCAGCGTGCTGGCGGCCGGCATGCGGCCCGCTTTGGCCGCCGACGCATATCCCTCGCGCCCGGTGAGGCTCGTGGTGGGCTATGCGGCCGGCGGCGCCACGGATGTACTGGCGCGGCTGGTGGCCGTCAAGATGGGCGAAGGGCTCGGGCAGCCGATGGTGGTGGAAAACCGCGCCGGCGCCAACAGCAACGTCGGCGCGGAAGTGGTCGCCAAGGCCGTGCCGGACGGCTATACGCTCTACGTCTACACCATCGCCAACACCATCAACGCCACGCTGTACGACAAGCTGGGCTACGACCCCGCCAAAGATTTCGAACCGGTCGGCATGATCGCGCGGATTCCCAACGTGCTGGTGGTCAACCCCAAGCTGCCGGTCAAGACCGTGGCCGATTACGTGCGCTTTGCCAAGGAATCTGGGAATGGCGTGACGTTCGCATCGTCGGGCAGCGGCTCTTCGATCCATCTGTCCGGCGAGATCTTCCGCAGCCGCAGCAGCGCCAACATGCTGCACGTGCCGTACAAGGGCAGCGCGCCCGCCGTGACCGATCTGCTGGGCGGCCAGGTGCAATCGATGTTCGACAACGCGCCATCGGCGCTGCCGCATATCAAGGCGGGCCGCCTGCGTGCGATTGCCGTGACCAGCGCTCAGCGCATGCCGTTGCTGCCCGACGTGCCGACCGTGGCCGAGTCGGGATTTCCCGGCTTCGACGTGCAGTCGTGGTTTGCCATTGCCGCGCCGGCGGGCACGCCGCGGCCGGTGGTCGACAAGCTCAATGCCGCGCTGAACAAGGCGCTCAATGCGCCTGACGTGCGCGAGCGCATGCGCGATCTGGCGGCCACGCCCGAACCCGGCACGCCCGAGCAGTTGCGCGCTTTTATCGCTGCCGAACTCAAGCGCTGGCACGACGTGGTGAAGCAGTCGGGCGCGCGCGTCAACTAAGTCCATTCAACGTCGCTCCGGCGTCGAACGAGGAGTCTCATGTTTCCGATCGATCTGTTCTGGCGGGCCGCCGATCGCTGGCCCGACAACATTGCCATCGATGCGCCCGACGGCAGACTGCGCTATCGCGATCTGGCGTCGCAGGTAGCGTCGCTGGCCGCGCACTTTCTGGCGCTGGACCCTGCGCCGCAGAGTCGCGTCGGTATCTGCGCGGGCAATTCCGCGCAGCATATCGTCGCGCTGCTGGCGGTGCTGGCCAGCGGCAAGATCTGGGTGCCGCTCAATCCGAAGAGCACGCAGCCCGAATTGCGCCGCATCGTCGATGCCACCGAACCGAGCATCGTGGTGCTCGACTCCGGCTGCGCGCCGTTACTCGAAGGCGCCACAGGTGCGTGGCTGTATACGGATGCGCCAGCCACGCGCGCCGATTCGCTGGCGGCAGCCATTGCTGCACACCCCGAGGCGGCGCGCCCCGCGCTCGATCTGGGCCGCGACGACACACAGGCCATCAAGTTCACCGGCGGCACTACCGGCGCGCCAAAAGGGGTGATGCAACCCTATCGCGCGTGGATGGCGAACATCGTCAACCAGATCCACGCATGGGGCTTCACGGCGGCCGATCGCTACGTGATGGCCGCGCCGATCACGCACGGCACGTCCACCTACGTGATGCCGATCCTCGCGCAAGGCGGCTGTCACGTGATCATGGAAGGGTCCGGCGCCGAGGCCGTGCGTACCGCTTTCCGCGATCGCGCCGGTACGGTGTGCTTCATGCCGCCGACGCTGATCTACATGCTGATGGCGCTGCCCGGCACATCGCGCGCAGACTACCCCGCGCTGCGCCGGTTGATCTACGGCGGCGCGCCAATGCCGCCGGAAAAGATCCGCCAGGCGCGCGCCTTCTTCGGTCCCGTGGTGGCCACCACTTACGGCCAGACCGAAGCGCCGCAGTTGCTGACGGTAATTGCGCCCGAGGATTTCGAGGACGAGCGCAATCTCGCCTCGGTGGGTCGCACCACCTGGTTTAGCGAAGTCGCGATCATGGCGCCCGATGGACGGCGCCTGCCGGCCGGCGAAGTCGGCGAAGTGGTGGCGCGCGGAGACCTGGTCATGACCGGTTACTGGCAGCGCCCTGACCTGACCGCGACCACCATCGTCGATGGATGGCTGCACACGGGCGATCGGGGCCTGATCGACGCGCGCGGCTACCTTTACCTGAAGGATCGCCTGCGCGAAGTGGTCATCACCGGGGGCTTCAACGTCTATCCGATCGACGTCGAGAACGCACTGGGCCAGCATCCCGCGGTGCACGAATGCGCGGTGTTTGGCGTGCCCGATGACAAGTGGGGCGAAGCGGTCCACGCCGCCGTGCAACTGCGCGAGGGCAGCCAGGCCAGTGCCGCCGAACTGATCGCGTTCGTGCGCGAAAGGCTTGGCCCGGTACAAACCCCCAAGCAGATTCATTTCCACCACAGCCTGCCGCGATCCACGGTCGGCAAAGTACTCAAGAACACCGTGCGTGACCACGCGCTGGCCGCACTGACATCGGGAGAACCCTCATGAGCCAAACCCACAAGCCGGTGACCCGGCTCTGCACGCATACGCTGACCAGCCTGCATTATCGCGACGCCGACCTCGTGCAGGAGCTGATGGGCAAGAAGACGTTTACCGAGGTGATGCTGATGCAGATCCTGGGCCGCACGCCGCGCGCCGTGGACATGCGCATCACCGATGTAGTGCTGATCGTGCTGATGGAACACGGCCTGACGCCGAGCGCCATTGCCACGCGGCTGATCTACATGAGCGCGCCGGAAAACCTGCAGGGCGCGGTGTCGGCGGGTCTGCTGGCGGTGGGCAGTTCGTTCGTCGGCACGATGGAAAACTGCTCGACGCTGCTGGACCGCATCCTGGCCGCGCCGGACCCCGACGCCGAGGCGCTGGCCATCGCACGTCACTTCAAGGAACGAAAAAGCGCAGTGCCCGGCTTCGGCCACCATCTGCACAAGCCGGTCGATCCACGCGCCTACAAGCTGCTGGAACTGGGCGAAGCGGAGGCCGAATTAGCGGGCGCGCATATCGGCGCGCTGAAGCGTCTGTCGGCCGCTGTCGACGAGGTGGCTGGCCGCGCCATCACGATCAATGCCACCGGTGCGGTGGCCGCGCTGCTCGGCGAAATCGGCGTGCCAACCGCGGTTATGCGCGGATTTGCCGTGATTTCGCGCGCGGCCGGCCTGGTCGCACACATCGTCGAGGAGCAGCAAAGCCCGTCGGGACGCTATATCTGGGATGTGGTCGAAGACGCGATTCCGTATGTGGGCCAGGGTGGCGGCGGCCACGCGCCGCACGGGGACGCATCGTGAATGCGCTGCCATTGAGCCTGGCGGGCCGCACCGTGTTTGTGGCGGGCGGCGGATCGGCTGGGCCGGGCTGGAGCATCGGGCGCGCGGCGAGCGTCACCTATGCGCGGCTGGGCGCACGCGTCTGCGTGGCCGACCGCGACGAGGCGTCTGCCGCGCAGACCACCGCACTGATACGCGCCGAGAACGGTATCGCGCAAACGTTCGTCGGCGACGTGGCGATCGAAGCCGATGTCGAGCGCATGTTCGCCCAGGCGCGCGAGCATTTCGGCGACATCGATGTGCTGCACCACAACGTCGGCATCGGCAAGACAGGCGGCCCGCTTGACACCGACATCAAGGACTTCGACGCCGCGCATGATGTCAACGTGCGCAGCCTGCTGCTCACGTCACGCCAGGTGCTGCCGGCGATGTGCGAGCGTGGACGCGGTGCGATCGTCACGATCTCGTCGGTGGCCGGGCTGCGCTATCTCGGTTACCCCCATCTGTCCTACTGCGTGACCAAGGCAGCGGTGATCCACTTCACGCGGATGATCGCGCAGCAGTACGCGGCGCAAGGCATCCGCGCCAATTGCGTGGTGCCCGGCCTGATCGATACGCCGCGCATTGCGCATACCGTGGCCAAGCAATTTTCCCCGGACAGCCTCGATGAAGCGCGCGCCGCGCGCAGCCGGCAAGTGCCGCTGCAACGCATGGGCACGGCGTGGGACGTAGCGCATGCGTGCGCGTTTCTGGCGTCCGATGCGGCGGCCTATGTCACCGGCACGGAACTGGTAGTCGACGGCGGACTCACCGGCAAGTACGTGTAGCGATGATGCGGGCGGTAGGACGTTAAACGCGGAACGCCTGCCACTCCGCGCGCGCCGCCATGGGTCAGTGCATCGCCCGCGTGCCAGCTATCGGGATGCGGCCGGAAAGCGCAGGTTGACCATTAGCCCGCCCATCGGCGACTGCGCGAGATCGAGCGCGCCGCCATACAGCGCGCTGACATCGCGCACGATGGCCAGGCCCAGGCCGCTGCCCTGCGCCGCTTCGTCGAGACGCGCGAACGGCTGCACCGCTTGCGCCATGACGGCCGCCGGCATGCCCGGCCCGTCGTCTTCGATGCGGATTTCAATCTGCCCGTCGCGTTCCGCCAGTGTCACGCCAATCGCGCCGCGCGCCCATTGCCACGCGTTGTCGAGCAAATTGCCGAGCATTTCGACAAGGTCCTGGCGATCTCCCGCGAAATAGGCGTCGCCGTCGATGCGGACGTCGATCGGATGCGCAGCGTGCAGACGTTTAAGCGCGCGCACCAGTTCGTCCACCACGGGCCGCACCGGCACACTGCCGCGCCCCGCTCCTCCCGCGCCCGCCGCGCGTGCACGCGCCAGATGCCGATCCACCTGCCGGCGCATCGCATCGACCTGCTGCATTACGCCGTGGGCTGCGGGGGCCGGCAACGACTGCGCGCTGTTGGCCAGAATCGCCAGCGGCGTCTTGACCGCATGCGCCAGATCGGCCGCCTGCCGGCGCGACCTGTCGATCGCTTCCTGATTGCGCTGCAGCAGCGCGTTGATCTCGTCGACCAGCGGCTGCACCTCCACCGGCCACGCGCCCGACAGCGCCGCCGCACGGCCGGCATGAAAACCGGCCACGGCGGCGCGCAGGCGGCCCAGCGGCGACAGTCCGAAGCGAATCTGCGCCCACACCGCGCCGAGAATGCCCACGCCCAGTACGCCAAGCGACAGCCACAGCAAATGCCGGAACGAACGCTTGGCCTGCCGCAGCTCGGTGCGGTCTAAAGCCACGGCGATATCGACGAAAGCGTCCGCGCCGGCCAGTTGCAGGCGGCGCGTCTTCACCAGCAGCGATTGCGCCTTGGGGCCGATGCGAATGTCCGCGCCGCCCTCCGGCACGCGGCGCTCGATGGCCACCGGAATGTCGACATCCCACAACGATCGCGAGCGCAGCGTCTGGGCTCCCGACGACGCCTGCCAGTACGCGCCCGAATACGGGAGATCGAAGCGCGGATCGGCTGGCTGGCGCGTCAGTTCGAGCTGGCCGTCGTTGCGCCATTCGAGCGCGGCGGCAATGCTGTTCAGCTCGCGGTCCAGCTCGGCGACATAGGTGCGGTCGACATGGCGCGCGAACAGTGTTTCGAGCAGCCAGCCGGTCGTGCATAACGTACCGACACTCCACAGCGTGGCGATCAGCAGCAGGCGGCGGGCAATCGACGTGCGTTTCATGCGGGCGCGGCCGGTTCGGCGGGCGGCCGCATGCGATAGCCGAGGCCGCGCACGGTTTCGATGACATCGACGCCGAGCTTCCTGCGCAAACGGCCGACGAACACTTCGATCGTATTGCTGTCGCGGTCGAAATCCTGCGCGTAGATGTGCTCGGTCAGGGTGGTCTTGCTAATGATCGCGCCCTGGTGATGCATCAGGTAATCGAGCACCTTGAATTCATGCGCGGTGAGCGTGATGGGCGCGCCGTGCACGCTGACCTGTCCCGTGCCGGGCGCCAGCAGCACCGGGCCACATGACAGCGTGGGCGAGGTGCGGCCGGCCGAGCGCCGGATCAGCGCGCGGATGCGGGCCAGCAGTTCCTCGGTGCGGAACGGCTTGGTCAGGTAATCGTCGGCCCCGGCGTCGATGCCCTCGACCTTTTCGACCCAGCCGTCGCGCGCGGTCAGGATCAGCACCGGCACGTCGTTGCCGGCCTGCCGCCACCGCTTGAGCACGCTCAGCCCGTCCAGGCGCGGCAGGCCGAGATCAAGCACGACAGTGTCATAGGGATGTTCGGCGCCCAGGTGTGCGGCCTCGACGCCATCGGCCGCGTGATCGACCGCATAGCCCGCCTGGCGCAGCGCAACGGCAAGCTGCTGCGCTAGCGTGGCTTCGTCCTCGACTAGCAGGATCCGCATGGGCGTCAGGGCTTGCGCGCGCGTTCGAGGTCGTGGCCCTTGGCCTTTATCAGCCGGCCGTCGCGCGCGTCGTATTCGAGCTTGGCGATGGTGCTGGTGGGCAGCAGCAGCTTGACCTCGTAAGTCCAGATGCCGTCGTCGCGATCAAGCTTGACGTCGATGACATCACCGGCGTACTGGCGCGAAACGGCATCGAGAATGCGCGAAAGCGGCAGGATTTCGCCGGAACGCAGCGCGGCGCGGGCGCGGTCGGCATCGGTGTCGGCATGCGACACGCCAGCGGCGCCGACTGCGCACAACGCCGCCAGCAGGACCAGCGCGCGCAGCGCGCCGCGCGTCCGGGCAGTAGTCCGGGCAGTAGTCCGGGCAGTAAAAGGAAGGAGCGGAAAAGTCATCGGCAGCATTGTGCGCACGGCAACCTGAACCGCGGCTGAACGGATTGCTCAGGCCTCATTCAGGTGGGTGTACGCATCATGCCATCAAGAATCCTGAAATGGATGCAAAACAACGTACCTCGCCATGCCACCACCCGCCAGCCGCCCCGCCCTTCGCCAAGCTTCAAGCCAAGCCCTTCGCCCAGCGCTTGGCCCGCCTGTCCGCCCGGCGACGTCCCGATCGCCCCACACCAGCCGGCTGCGCCGCCTCTGCGCCGCGCTCGCACCTCTGGCGCCGCTGGCGCTGGCGATGGCCGGCGCCGCGCTGCCGTTCTGGTATCAGACGTTGGGACAGTGACGCAGCGCGGCGGCGGAGCTTAGGAGCCGACCGTCACAAACACCGGATTCGAATAGAACCAGAGGTCGTTGTAGTTGCGCGCGTTGATCGCGTCGAAACGTGCCTGGTCTTCCGTCACCGTGGTCCTCAGGTCTGGCAGCGGATTGCCGTTGGACGTTTCGCCGGGCACATTCATGCCCAGATTGGTGCCGCGCAGGCGGAAATACTGGTTCTTCGTTGCCTTGTACGTGTAGGTCACGGTGTTGTAGCCGTCCTTGTCCTGCTTCCAGTCAGCCGCGGTAAACGTGGCGATCACCTTGGTGGAATCGTTGGTTTCCTTGCTGTAGCCCGGCGTCCCCGCCGCCGCGCGCGGCGTGACATCGCCCGCGATCAGGTCGATGTGGTCCACCACGGGACGCTTGTTGACATTGACGCCGCCATTGATCGGGTACTCGTAGTTGTTGCGGTCGGGACTCTTGAAGCGGATCGTCACGGTAACCGTATCGCCCGATTTCGCCTTCAGTTCTCCGCCCATTTCGCCCTTGGCGTTGCCGCTGGCGAGATTGAAATCGAGCGCGTTGATCAGGTCGCCAAACACCGAGAACATCTTGCCCGAGCGCACGCCTTCGAGCACACCCTTGATGCCGGTGTACTTGTTGTCGATCCAGACGTAGGTCTTGGCGTACTCACCCGGGAAGTACCCGCTGCTGTTGGCGCCGATGGTCTTGAAGTGATGGTCGGAATCGCCCACGTTCCAGAAGCGGCGGCCGTCGCCGAGCAGTGCGTCCCAGATGCCGCCAACTTGCGCGACCACGTAGTCCACCCCGCCATACACGCGGTTCTTCAGGTTGGCATCGATATAGCTGGTGGCGTAGCCGCCGCGATCGGGTTCCATCTGGTTGCCGACCATGCCTTCCACGCCAAACACGATGTTCGGTGCGGTGTCGTTGAATTCGCGATAGTCGGCCGCAGTGTATTTGCCGTTGTTGCGCGATGGGTGATTGATCAGTGCGTAGCTGGTGTCCGGATAGTTGTCGCGCAGCCAGGCCACGGCCTTCACGGCGTCCGCATGCGTGCTGGAGGCGCGCGTACCGGCGGCATTCCAGTTGGCAACGTCGACCGGATCGAACTGGGTGTCGGGTCGGCTGGTGAAGTAGTACTCGAACTGGTTCGACGCCTTAGTCGCGGTGGCCAGCGGCGAGCCCGTGAAAATGCCGACGTTCATATGGTCGTGCGTCGGCATGTCCCATTCGAAGGCCGAGAAGATCAGCTTGCTGGTATAGCTGCCATTGACCTGCAACTGGCGCACCGCCGGGATTTCATACTGGGCCATCGCCTGCGAGAACGGCAGCGGGCCGCCCACGATGTTCGTGCCGTTCTGGTCGCGCGTGGAAGGCCGCAGGTGATTGGAGATCGCGGTCCAGTCAAGGTTGTTCTTGACCAGCGCCTGGTCCAGTACATCGACGAGCTTGCCCTGGGCGTCGTCGGACTCGATCGTATGGACGTGCAGATCGCCGGTGGTCCATTTGCCGGTGATTTCGGCGGCCGGTGTGGCTGGCGTGGATGGCTGGTTAGCCGGTGGCGCGGTTGTTCCACTGCTGCTGCTATTGTCGTCGCTGCCGTTGCAGCCGTAGAACGCGAGTGCAACCGTCATGGCTGCTGCACCGCCAAGTGCGGACTTGATGTAACGCATGAGACTTCCCCGATAACCTTCTGATTTTTATTGACCCTTCAGCGCGCAGCTTCGGCCTTGGGTCAGCGTCGACGTCTCGGCGCTGCCCCCCGGTCCAGCCACACTGGCAAGGCAATTTGAGGGCGCGATCATGCGGGAAGCGCGTTTCAAGGAAATGAGATTTTTGTGACTTCTTGGTGACTTTGGTTGTTTCATCAATGACAGAAATCGGCCGTCGTCTCAGCGATTTGCTCCCCCCGCGCGGGAAGACAAACCAGCATTCAGACGCGATTTCCGGAGACCAATGAGAAACGCCACCGGGCCTGTGTGGCGCCGGTGGCGTGGGTCGTGTGATGGGGGAAAAACGGCGCGGGCCGATATGCCCGGCCGGTGCGATCAGAACACGAGCGTGGCGGTGGCCTGTACGGTTGCCGTGCTGTCCAGCCGGTTCTTGCTGGCAACGGTCGGCACCCAGCGCAGGCTCATCGACAGCGGATGGTGTCCCAGCTTGGTGTCGTAGGTGACGATCGGACCGATGCTGAAGTCGCGGCCGCGGAAGCCGTTGAGACGATCGGCGGTGGGCCCGCTGTCGTCGCCCAACTGCTGCACCGTGCCCATGACGATCCCGGCGCCCAGGTGGCCAAACTTCTTCACGCCCATGACGTCGAGCGTGAACAGCGGCGCATTGTGGTAGTTGGTGTCGTTATTGCGCGTGTAGAACTGCAACGCGCCCACCGCATTGAATTCGAGCCCGTACGCCGGCATCAGATGCGTGAACGCAACCTGAGGCACGAAAGTCCAGACGTTCAGCCCCGGATTGGAAAGCGAATTCTTGTCGTATTGCCCGGTCGGCGCCCAGATATTGAAGCTCAGCGACATATGGCTGGTCTTCGAAAAATGGTAGCCGGCAATGATCGGGCTGAAATACAGGTCGTAAAGGTTGGACGATCGGTCCGAATTGCCGCGTGAGAAAGAGCCACCGGCAGGGCCCGTGACCACCAGATTGGTCCTTGCGGTGGTCCAGATGTATGGCAGCGTAAACGCCGAGGCAAAGTTCCACGCGCCCGGGCCGGTATCCCAGACTTTCATCATCGTGGCCAGCGTCAGCGAGAGCTTGCCGTCGATACCCGCGGTCGTGCGGCCCCCGACCGGCACCGGCCGGCTGCCGCCGATCGATCCGTCCAGGTAGATCTCCTGAAAGTTGGCGATCCAGACCGGCTGGTCGGGCACCACGCCGGCGTTCGCACTCACGCTGGTACCGGCTACCGGGCGACCGAGCGCACCTTCGGTGGCGTGCCCGGCGATCGGCGCCAACAGCGCTCCCGCAGCGAGCGCAGTCAGGGTGGCGGTACTGGCGCGTTTCATCGATATCTCCCGAAAACAGGGGGTTGGAGCATGGGGGCTGGATCGCCCGTGGGCGATGCGAAGCCAGCATCGTCGCAGATTCCGCGCCGAATGGAATTTAGTTTTCTGGAAAAGCGAGTTGAATCATTTAGCGGCATCGGCGCGCGAGCCGTGGTCGAAAAACAGCCTCTGCAATCGGTAAAACTGCGGCCTCGATGAATGCCGCGTCGGATGCTTCGGCCGATGCCGCCGCGCGTTGTCGCCATATGCCGGCCGGCCCGCGGTTTGCCCACGTCGCCAGCACGGTTAAGCGTCGGTGATATGGTGTGACCGTGCGCGTCCGGGACAGGACGCCTGATCTGCCTTCTCAACCCTCCTGACAGCCGTTTTCCTCCCTCATGGCCAGCGCTCTCCTTCTCGAAAACATCCACGCCAGCGCGCAACAACTGCTGAATCGCCACCATATCGATATCGCCACGCAGGGCAAGGCCCTGGCCGGCGACGCGCTGCTCGGCGCGGTGCGCGACCACGAACTGCTCGGCATCCGCTCTGCCACGCACCTGACCGCGCAAGCCTTCGCCAACGCACAGCGCCTGCTGAGCGTCGGCTGCTTCTGCATCGGGACTTCGCAGGTAGATCTCGGCGCGGCGGCCCATGCCGGCATCCCGGTGTTCAACGCGCCGTTTTCGAACACGCGCTCCGTGGCAGAACTGGTGATTGGCCAGGCCATCATGCTGATGCGGCGGATTCCTGAAAAAAGCCGCGCCGCACATCAGGGGCAGTGGCTGAAGACGGCCAAGGGTTCGTTCGAAATTCGCGGCAAGACCATGGCCGTGATCGGCTACGGCAATATCGGCGCGCAGGTTGGCATCCTGGCCGAGTCGATGGGCATGCGCGTGGTGTTCTACGACATCCGGCCGCGCCTGTCGATCGGCGGCGCGGTGCCGGTGCACGCGCTGGAGGACGCGCTGGCGCAGGCCGACGTGGTGACACTGCACGTGCCGGCCACGCCCCAGACGCGCAATCTGCTCGATGCTAAGGCGCTGGGCGCGATGCGGCGCGGCGGCATCCTGATCAATGCGTCGCGCGGCACCGTGGTGGACATCGACGCGCTGGCAGCGCTGCTGGACAACGGCCACCTCGCCGGCGCCGCAATCGACGTATTTCCCGAAGAGCCGCGCAGCAATGCGGATCCGTTCGTCTCGCCTCTGCAGGGCAAGCCCAACGTCATCCTGACGCCGCATGTCGGTGGCAGCACCGAAGAGGCGCAGGAGAACATCGGCGTGGAAGTGGCCACCAAGCTGGCCAACTTCCTGGAGACCGGCGCGACCATCGGCGCCGTGAACCTGCCGCAGATCCAGCCCGCGCCGCTGGCCGCGCCGGCGCGCGTGCTCAATATCCATTACAACCGGCCCGGAACGCTGTCGCACTTCAATCAGGCGCTGGCCGAAATCGGCGCCAATATCGTCGCCCAGCAACTTCAGACCGAAGGCGACATCGGCTATGCGATCACCGACATCAGCCTGGTGCCGCCCGCAGGCTGGGCCGAGGCGCTGATGCAGGACGATGCGTTCATCCGCACGCGCGTTATTGCAGGCAACTGAGCGCGAGCCACTGAGCGATCTGACGTAGCGGCGGGTGCAGCCTCGCCGCTACGCCGTCACGCCTTTCTTCGCCCGGGACGCCCCTTCGTCCAGATGGGCGCCCGGCCCTTCTCCCGCCAGCATGTCCTGCGGATTGCGCAATGGACACGCTTTCAGCGAGAGACATCCGCAGCCAATGCAGCCGTCGAGCTGGTCACGCAGCATCGTCAGCATGCGGATGCGGGCGTCCAGGTCCTCGCGCCATGCCGCGGACAGACGGCGCCAATCGGCCACCGTCGGGGCCTTCCCAGCAGGCAGCCGCGCAAACGCATCGGCAATCACCGCCAGTGGCAACCCCATGCGCTGCGCCACGCGGATCACGGCCAGCCGGCGCAGCATGGCGCGCGGATAGCGCCGCTGGTTGCCGACACTGCGTGAACTGGAAATCAATCCTTTCGATTCATAGAAGTGGAGCGCCGACGCTGCCACGCCGCTGCGCTCGACCACTTCGCCAATGCTTAGCGGATCGCGCGGCCGCAGGATGCGCGCGGGCGCGGCGTTTCTGTGGTCCGCGGCGGACGCCTGGTTGTTTTCGGCCGGTTTGCGAGCGTGGCTGGCCGGCGCGGCGCGCTTGCTTGTCATCGAGGCTTCCCACTGTGTCCGGTAATGCCCCGCATGGTAGCGCAGGAATGATTGACCTCAAGTGCACTTGAGGTTTGATACTGCGCCTCTTCTTACCGAGGATCTTGCCATGCAACTGCAATCGCCCCGCGCGCCGTATCTTGAATTCATCAATCCGCCCGATCTTTACGACCCGCGCCTGAACGGCTATTCGCATGTGGCGGTGGCCCATCGGCCGGCCCGCATCGTGTTTGCCGCGGGCCAGGGCGGCGAAGACATGGCGGGCGGATTGCGCGCGGACTTTGTCGCGCAGGTCAATCAGGCGCTTGCCAACCTGCGCATTGCGCTGCAAGCGGCTGGCGCCGATATCCCTGACATCGCCAAAGTCACCGTGCTAGTGGTCGATCATTCAATGGAGCGTCTGGCGATTTTCAGCCGCGCATGGCAAGCGCTGCTGGGCGATTGGCCTACGCCGGCGTGCACGCTGATTCCCGTGCCGCGTCTGGCGCTGGACGGGATGCTGTTTGAAATCGAAGCGATTGCCGTGCTGCCGGAATAGCGCACGGCACGATCGGTTCAAGGTCGCTTGGAGGGCGCCGTCTTTGGCGCGGACGCCGGATAGTCGTAAGTCTGCGCGGCCGACGCGCCCTGGTTGACCGCAGGGCCGCTGCCGTGGACACGGCTGCCGTCCTTGCGCACGCCTGTACTCGGCGCGCCGGGTGACACATCGGAGGCTGCCGTGCCGGGCGCGCGATTGTCCACCTTGGGTGTCTGCGAAGGCGTCTGCGCCCATGCCACCGAGCCCAGCGCCAGCGCCGCCATCGCGGCCATCGTGTGTTGCCATGTCATTCGCATCGTGCGTCTCCTGAAAGGGGCTGCTTGATCGCCGGTTTGTAAGGCCTGCTTGCCGCTACGACTATTCGCGATCGTCGGTCTCGGGCGAATCGCCTGCGACGCTCGCTGCCTTGCCGCCTTGCGGAGCCCGCGCGTCATCGCGCGAATCGCGCTGCGCCGCCGCTGCGGGCTGAGCGCCCGCGTCGGCCCGCGGGCTTTCCTTGCCCGCCGTCTCGGCACTACCTTGCGATCCATTCTTGTCCAACTCATCGTGCGCCCGACGACGATCTCGCTGGCGTCGGCGGCGGGTTCCGGCATAGGCAAAGGGCATGGACATCTCCTTGTTATTCGTATGAATGAACGGACTTCCAACGTTGCCTTCGGTGGCGCCGCAGCCGTAAATCAAGTTGTGACGCCACCGATCAATGGCGTTGCGGGCTATTGGTCGGACTTGCCGAAGCCTGCGCTGCCTAATCCGCCGCCGGCGCTGCCGCTGCTCCCGGCAGCGGAAGATGCGCTGCCCAAAGTGCTGCCCAACGTGCTGCCTGATGTACTACCAGCGCTGCTGCCCGATGTGCTGCCCCGACTCGTGCCGCTCGCGGCCGCACCGCCCGACGCTCCGGACTGCCCGCCGAACTCCTGGCTGCCGTAACGTTGGCGGCCGGCACTATCACTATCGTCCCGGGCTACGCGGATCTGGTTGTGAACGTCCTTCACGCCAAACACCTCATCGGCCATGTCCTCGATGCGATATTTCTGTTGGCGGTCTCGCACCGTGCCGCTCAGGGTCACGACGCCTCCACTGACGTTGACCTCGACATCGCGCACGTCCAGCCGGCTACTAAGCGCCAGCCGTTCGCAGAGGTCTTCGCGAATCCGTTCATCGGATCGCTGGTATCCCTTCGGGCCCACTGCGCGAGCCCGCCGCGCCGCCGCCGATCCGCCAGCGCCGCCGTATCCGCGATTCAGGCTGCTGCGCTCGTTGGCGCCGGTGAACTGGTCATACGCGCGTTCGTCCATGCCCTGACGGCCGCCGCCCCAAAGATCGCGACGCTCGCGCTCGTCCAGCCAGTCGCCGGCCGCAGAGCGTTGCGACCGATAGCTTTCGCCACCAGGCTGTTCATAGTCGGACACCCCGTAGCCGGAGCGATAGTGCGTGCGCATGTCGGGCGCGCCCTGCGAAGATGACTGCGAACCCTCGGCCCAAGGGTTGTGCTGCTGCGAGCCGCGCTCCCACCCGCCGCGCCGGCCCTGCATGCTGCCACCGGGGCGATTGGCGGGCGAGTCCCAGGACGGCCGACCCTGCGCCCATTCGTCGCGCTGACTGCCTTGCTGGCTGGTCCACTCGCTGCCGCGGCCGCCGTTTTCCTGATGCCATGCGCCCCAGCGTTCCCGATCGGACCGGCGCTGCGACCCAGCGTCGCCGCGTGAACCGCCACGGCCTTCGCCGTATTCGCCGTAGCGGCCTTCGCCATACCCTTCGTCATAGCGGCGCGCGCGGCCTTCATATCCGCCATAACCGCCGCCGTTGTCCGACACCGACGAAGACGACTGGGACGCGCTGCCCCCCTGCTGACGAGAGCCGCGCCAATCGGCACCGGACCCGCCTTGCTGCATATTGCCCTGGCCCTGCCAGTCGCTGCCCCCGCCCTGCTGTCGATGCCCGAGCCAACCGCCGCTGTCGGCCTGTTGCTGGCGTTGCCATGATTGATCCGATTGTTGTTCGGTGCGGCGGCTATCCCGGCCTTCGCGCTGATCGTCGCGGTCGCCGCCGAACGCGCCATAGCGTTCATCGCCCGGCCTGCTGTTTCCCTGATTCATGAGCGTCTCCAGTTAGCACATACGGACACCAGAGAACGCAAATTCCGTACCGCTTCGAGACAACGGCATCCACGTGGCCCACAGCGCGCATCAGGCGCGTCATGGCAGTCGTGCGCCCTTAACCACGCCCGCGTGCAACCACCCGAATTACATCGCCATATAAATCTGCCAACGAAATCCTGCCAAGCGCCGCACACGTCCGCGCAGGCTGGAAGCGAGCGATGGCACCGCTGTAGTCAACGTCCTACATGCCTTTCAGGCATCGCCCCGCTGAGGCGCGCATACGCGGCACATATCGTGAAAGCACCGCCACAACCTTCTGGGAGATATACGATGAAACGAATTCTCGCTACCACCGCGCTTGCGCTGAGCACAATGATTTGCGCACCCGTCATGGCTCAACAGGCGCCAGTTTCGCCAAACGCGCCGAATCCGAGTGCACCGCCGGCGCCGGAGGGTCCATCGACCGCGCGCGGCAACAGCATGTCCGGTAGCAGCATGTCTGGCAGCAGTTCTTCGATGAGCAGCGACAGCACCATGCACAAGGACACGACCACGAAGCACAAGAACACCGGCGCGCGCGCCAAGAAGCCCCGCGAACAAAACGCCCCGGCCTACTCCACGCCCGACGCACCTTCGGGTCCGAAGGGCGACTCGCCGGACCCGGCGCCTAAGCAATAAAGCCGGGACTGGTACTGCCGCCGATCCGCCTTTCCCCTGGCGAGGTTCTCGCGATCGCGCCTTGAGACCGGCGGCCCGCGCCGCACGGCTTGCCATTAGGGCAGACGTGCGGCGCGATTTTTGCTTGGGGGTTGGACTGGCTTGAAGCCGTCCGCAATCCGCAGCGATATGGTGGTGCGCGCGAATGCGAACCTGCGGCATCCCAAGGATGCGCAGAGCTTCTTGAACGAAGTAACCACGCGCGCGAAATCGGTGTTTTAGTCTGGCTGCGTGCGTCACCTACAGTAAAGCCATACACAGGAGACGTACATGGATGCGTTGAACGCCTCGCTGGCCCACTTGAGCCGGCTTGCCATGCAATGTGCGGAATCGTTATCCGCGGTAGGCGCCGCGGCATCGGATCCGCAGTTTCGCGCCGTGCTGGCGCATCGCGCCAATGTCCAGCGATGTGCCGCGACCGAACTGGCAGCGCGTGCCGGCGCCATCGACCAATCCGATACACCGATTGCCCAGCGTCGCACGGTCCACGCAGCGCCGCCCGCCGATAGCAACGAGTTGTCCCTGCTGCGTCACGCCGCACAACAGGCGTCCCGTGCCGCTGCCGCGTATGGCGCACTTCTGCGAGAGCCGCTGGAAGACCCCGACATCCGTCTGCTGTTGGCCCACTACTATCGCGGCGCGACCGAACTCCAACGCCTGCTCGAACAGCGTGCCATGGAATTCAACCCCGCACGGAGCGCGGCCACCGGCGCACGACGCAGCGCGCCGCCCGTGCACTGACTGCGGTCGTTGTCGATCGATCGCTCCAACCACCTGCGCCGAGCTATACGGAATCGCTGGGGCGCCTCGCGCTATCGATGGGGCGATCCGCGGCACGCATGGCATGTGCGATATCCACGCCGCCGCGCAGCAACGATGACCGCGACGGCAATGACGCCTGCGTGCGAGCGGTGAGTTCTTCCTGCGGGAGATAGGGCCGGATCACCAGCGCGACGTAGTCATCATGCGGCCCCGATACCACCACATACACAAGACCAGACATCACCAGCGCCACTTCGCCAATCTGCGCAGCCATGCGCGCCGCCACGAAGTATTGCAGCAGGTCGGAATCGACCGTCGCGTCGATGGCGCGCGCCGCGGTGCAGATGGTCATCATGCATTGCTCGGCGGTGCGGCAGACGACGATCACCTCATTGAGCGCATAACCGGTCGGTGCGCCGCGAACCAGCACGGAAACGCCCTTGCTGGTATTGCCGCGATGCCAGCCCGGCTTGGCGTGAAAATCGGGAAGCGCGAGCTTGGCGCCTACTTCGTTCGCCACCGCGTTGAACTGCTGAGCAAAATCGCGCGGACTGATGCCAAGAAGCTGCTTTTCCACGGGCGTTGACGATACGGCTACGGAGGATGCAGCCAGACTCAGCGTGACCAGCAGGCCGGATAGATTCATCGCCATCTCCCTCGCACGATGCACGGCCCTCGACGTCGGCGTCGAAGCCCGTGATGTGGCAGCAATTGGCGTTCCAGACCCGTCCGGCCCATGGAGCCCAGGCTGGCGGGCGGTCACGTCGGCGCGTTTTGCGGAATTCCCGATGGTCCCCTTCTGACCAATATAGGCGCGCGCGAACTCAGATAGGAGAAGCACAGCGACAACGGCGCGCGCTGGCGGCGATTGGCACGCAATTTGCCGCTTTCTGTTTCGGTATCCCTCACTTCAAGGAGTCATGATGAGCAAGACCATAGGGCGTCCGACGCCATCCCCCGGGGACGATACGGGCGCCAGCGATCCCGAGAGCATCCCCAGCACGCTCGACCCGAACCTCGATCCCGACGCCGCCGACATCGAACGCGAACTGGGCAACGTGGAGCGTGAAAGCCATCAACCGCCCGAGGATGAAATTCCAGAGGAAGAAATTTCGGACGAAGTCATTCGCGCGGCCGAAGGACTGCCCGCCGACACCCCGGTGGACCGCGCCGACCAGACCGACAAGCGCATGGAGAATCCGCCAAGCGGCAAGGACCTCTAGGGCTGCCGCCGCGGATGAAAAACCCCGGCCTTGGCCGGGGTCTGGCGCTTTGCGCGCTCGTCAGCACGCGCCCTTCGCATATCGTTGCGGGCGGGCTATTCGGACGCCAGCACGCCATACGGACGCACATGGATCTGATTGACCACATCCGACACGCCATAGGTATCGTCGACGATATCTTCGACCTCGTATTTGATGCGACGGTTATCGACGCTGCCGGTCAGCGTCACCACCCCGGCCGCAACCGCGACTGTGACGTCGCTCACATCGATGCCAGGCGCATGGGCCAGCCGCTCGCACACCTCTTCGCGTACGCGCTCGTCGGAGCGCGTGTAGTTCTTCGGTCCGGCCGGGCGCTCACGCCCATAGGCCGCTGAACTTGCCGTGGCCGCATAGCGGCTCATGTGCGGGCGCTGGCGGAAATTGCGGCCCGCTTCCACGCCATAGTCTTCGTACCCGGTGCGGCCGTAGCGTGAATCGTCTTCGGCGCCCCAACGGCTGTCGTACGCGGGGTCGTGGCGGCGCGCACCGCTGGCTGCATCGCTCGCACCCGTGCCAGGCCAGCGGCTGCGCACATCATTGCGCCCCGGCATCGGTTCACGCGAAGTGCGCGTGCCGGCCTGATAGCCGTCTTCGTAGCCGCTGCTGTATGCGCTGACATAGCCGTGACTATGTGGGGAGCTTTCGTCGTGCGCATCGTCGTCATAGGTGGTGCGGCCCGGGTAATAGACCGGCGCCCCGCGCGGCCGCTGTCCGCCTCGGCGTGGATTGCCTTGCCATGCGCTGTCGTCGCGGCGCGGACCATTCCAGCCGCGCGAGTCGGAAAAGTCCTGGGCATCGTATGGCGCGCGTTCGCGACCGTTGCCATAGCGGCCTGCAGAAAGGTCGCGTCGCCGCCAGTCCCGGTCGCCGCCAGGCACATAGCCATAGCCTTCTTCCGTGCCTCCGTACTGCTGATCGGGCCAACGGCGACGGCCATAGTCGTCTGATCGCTTCATTGCCTTGCCTCCGTGGAGATGGGGCGCAGCGGCCCCGATACGCATATCGGGGCAAGTTTCGTACCGGACGGCGACGCGGGAGAATATGGCCTGGCCGCCACGCGCTTCGTGCAGATTCTACAAACCCTGCGCGCAGCTCTTGCGCGCCACGGTTATTTGCCGATGGCCTGCATCGCCGCACTGTCGGCGCTGTGCGGCGTAATCAGCCGCAGCCAGCTGGCCACCGCCGCGGCGGCGGCAAAGCCCGCGCCCAGCGCCAGCGCCAACGTCGGTCCATGTGCGCCGGCAATGCCGAACGACAGCGCCACGAGTGCGGCCCCGGTGGCCTGGCCCAGCAGCCGCGCCGTCGCCACCACCCCGCTGGCGCCGCCAGCGCGTTCGCGCGGTGCGCTGGCCATCAGTGCCTTCAGGTTGGGCGACTGGAAGAACCCGAAGCCCGCGCCGCACACGGCCATGCGGATGCCGATATTGAGCACGCTGGCGTCGGCCGGCATGATCGCCAACGACGCCATGCCGGCGGCCATCACAGCAAGGCCGATACCGCCCAGCAGCCCAGGCGGATAGCGGTCCGAAAGCCGCCCGGCGATAGGCGCCATCAACGCCACCACGGCCGACCACGGCGTCAGCAGAAAACCGGTCTCGACCGGATTGCGGCCCAGCACATGTTCGAAATAGAACGGCAGCGACACAAACGCCAGCCCCTGCGCGGCGAACGAACAGATTGCCGTCACGGTCGACAACGCAAACATCGGGCGCCTGAACAAATCCACCGGCAGCATCGGCGCCGGATGCCCGCGCTCGCGGCGCAGCAGCAATGCAAACGCGATTGCGAACACCACCACGGCCGCCACCACGTATTGCGCGGGTTCGCGCTGCACGCCTTCGCCGAGCGCGAAGATCAGCGCCGCAAACGTGATCACATTCAGGATGGCCGCGACCGGATCGAAACCGTGTTCGCTGCGCTTGGTCTGCGGCAGCGAATGCCAGCCGATGGACAGCGCCAGCAGGCCGATCGGCAGATTCACGGCAAACAGCCACGGCCAGGTGCCGAACGACAGAATGATCGACGCCACGGTGGGCCCCACGGCAAACGACACGCCTACCACCAGCGCGTTGAAGCCGAGCCCGCGTCCCAACCGATGTATCGGAAAGATCGCGCTAATCAACGCGGTATTGACACTCATGATCGCCGCCGCGCCAATGCCCTGAAGCACGCGCGCCGCCGCCAGCGAGGGCAGCGACCAGGCCATCGCGCAGATCACGGACGACACGATGAAGACCATCACGCCGCCGAGATAGATGCGCCGGTGCCCGACGATGCCGCCCAGCGCCGCGAAAGGCAGCAAGGTGGCCACCATCGCCAGCTGATAGGCATTGATGATCCAAACCGAGGCCGCCGGGGTGCTGTGCAGGTCGGCGGCGATATTCGGCAGCGCCGTATTGGCAATCGCGGTATCGAGCGTGGCCAGCGACACCGCAATCATGATGGCGGCCATGCCGCGCTTTTCGCGCGAGGTCATCGGGGAGTCGGGCATGCTCGATGGCGTGGCCGACGGGGTCGGGCCACTGGCCGGTTGCGGCTGGCTGGCGTTGTTCTGCACGATGTCGATCCGGGGGCGGACTGGAACGGAGGGGCTGCGGCGCGATCGTTGCGGCGTCATTCGTTGCAACGTCAATCATCGCCAGATCGAGACAATACGACAAAACGCGGACGCGCGCTGGCAGCCGTTTGCCCACAACGGCGGGCTGTCGTGGCGGATATCGTGGCAATCACGCGCTTCCGCCATCGATCTGAACGCGATCGGGGCCGAACATCGGGGAAAGTGGCCCCCGCGCGGCGGCTACGGAATGTATCGGCAGCTTGGCCGCAGGCGTGCTGCGTGGTTCAGTAGGCGCCGTACTTCATCTGCACGTCATCCACACGCTGGGTGCGGAAGTTGTACACGCAGGTGAATTGGAAGGACATCGCCGAGGCGCTGGCATCGGGTTCGAAAGTGCCCTCGCCACTAACGGCCGTTTGAGATGCGGTGTGCTGAAGAATGCGTTCGCGGTCGGGCATCAGCATCACGCTTCCCGGTTCCGGATAGCGAGTCTTGACCGCATTGGCGACCACCTTCTCGCAAGCATTGCCGGCGGCTTCGAGCTGGGCGCGGCTGATGCCGGCGGCAGGCGGCGAGATCGTGGTGACGGGGGCCGGCGGCAGGCGATGCGGGGGCGGCGCCGGGGGCAGCGGCGTGCTGGCGCAACCGGCAAGCGCGGCAGCCAGCACGGCTGCGGCGGCGGAGTACAGCAAGGAAAAACGTGGCATCGGGTCGTATCCGGAGTCGGCGGAAAACCGCCGGAAGACGGGGTGCAATCGCATGGACTCTATGTCAGAAATGCTTTCAGAGCAACCTGACGGCGCGTCGCGCGATGTGGGACAGGATGCGAATGTGCGCGATCAGGGCCGGGTGGCGATGGCCGCCCGCTTCGCCTTGACGCGCGCGATTTCCGCCAGTTGCGCTTCGAATTCGCTGATCTTGCAGGCTTCGGATTCGCTCAGCTTGCTGCGATCGACATGCGCGAGCAGCACACCCAGCGCGTCGCCGATCTTGCCCAACTGGTTGCCATAGGACCCCACTTCATCGAGGATGCGGGCCTCCATGTCGGGATTGGTGCTGCGTCCAAGGTTGATATTGACCACGCCAAACTGGTTGCCGACGGCGTGTACGAACCATGTCCACGGATTGATCGACTGGCTCACGTCGCCGGACAGCGGCAAGCGGAAATCGGGCATGGCAGGCTCCTTGGGATGGGCGACGCGGGAATGGGCCCAAAGAAGCCAGAGTAGGATGCGCGGCAAGCCAATAGCAAGCCGCGCCGCGAAGCGATCAGGCCGTCTGCGCGGTCGGCTTCGGATTGGTCATATGCGACGCCGCCGACGACAGCCGCGCGCGCGTGTTGTCGTCGGCGGCGGGCCCGGCGCGCATCACGTGGCGCTTGCCCATCTGCAGCGGCTCGCGGCTATGCGCGTCGACCAGCAGCGGTTCGACGACCTCACCGGTTTCACGGTCGACGATCTGCACGCTGGGCCCTTCCGGCGCGAAATTGCGATTGCCCCATGCCAGCAGCGCCAGCAGCACCGGACGAAAATCGCGGCCGCATTCGGTCAGCACATACTCGTAGCGCGGCGGACGTTCCGAATACTGCCGTTTTTCCAGCAGCCCTTCCTGGACCAGGCCGTTGAGCCGGCGCGTCAGCATATTCGGCGCAATATCGAGATTGCGCTGGAATTCGTCGAAGCGTTTCGTGCCATAGAACGCATCGCGCAGAATCAGAATGCTCCACCACTCGCCCACGCGCTCGAGGCTGCGGGCGATGGGGCATTGCAGGTTTCGGAAAGTCTTGCGTTGCATGTCGTCAGACCCTTTTCAATTCAGCGTCGATGATACCCATCTTTCAATGCGCATCGGCCGACGGCGCCTTGGGCGGCGCGACCTTTTTCATCAGCGGCACCAGCACCAGCGCCGCGAGAAAGCAGACCATGATGACCAGGAAGGCATCGCTGAAGGTCTGCGTCTGTGCCTCGCGCAGTGCCAGCAGCGACAACCGCTTGAGCGCGGCCGCGTGAGCCTCCACGGCACTGTAGCCGGCCGCCAGGAACTGCTGCGTCACGTTGTCGATCAGTGCGCCCATCGCCTCGTTGCCGGCATTCAGATGTTCCGCCAGATGCAGAAAATGCTGGTTGGTCCGATCGTTGAGGATCGTGGCGCAAGCCGCGATGCCGATCGCACCGCCCAGGTTACGCATCAGGTTGAACAGGCCGGACGCCTGCTTGAGGCGCTCCGGCGCGAGGCTACCCAGCGTCAGCGTGACCACGGGCGCCACCGCAAACTGCTGCCCCGCGCCGCGCAAGGCCTGCGGCAGCAGCAATTCCTTCCAACCCCAATCGTGCGTGATCGGCGAGAAGTGCCACATCGACAACGCGAACAACGCCAGACCGAACATCAGGAGCCAGCGCAGGTCCACGCGATTGCCCAGGTAGGCATAGATCGGAATCGAGGCGATCTGGAACAGGCCGGTCGAGAACACCGCGAGTCCGATTTCCCAGGCGCTGAAGCCACGCACGCGACCGAGAAACAGCGGCGTCAGGTAAACGGTGGCAAAAATCCCGATGCCGGTGATAAACGAGAACAGGCAGCCTAGCGCAAAATTGCGCTGCGTGAGGGCGCGCAGATCGACCACCGGCTGCGCGTACGTGAGGCTGCGCCAGATGAACGCCACGCCGGACAGCCCGGCAATCCACGCGGTGGTCAGGATCACCGGATCGCCGAACCAGTCCCAGCGCGGGCCTTCCTCCAGCGTGTATTCCAGGCAACCGAGAAACGCGGCCATCAACACCATGCCGACATAGTCGGCGCCACGCAGCAGCGACAGATTGGGCTTGTCGATCTTGACCAGCAGCGGCACGGCAATCGTGACGAACAGGCCCGGCACAAGATTGATGAAGAACAGCCAGTGCCACGAATAATTGTCGGTGATCCAGCCGCCCACCGTCGGGCCCAGCGTTGGCGCCAGCGACGACAGGCCGCCGACCGTCGCCGCGGCAATCACGCGCTGCGGCCCGGCAAAAAACACGAACGCCGTGGTGAACACCATCGGGATCATCGATCCACCCAGAAAGCCCTGTGCGGCGCGGAACGCGATCATGCTCTGGATATTCCACGCCAGCCCGCACAGCATGCTGGTGATCGTGAACCCGGCGGCCGACGCGGCGAACAGCCAGCGCGTGGACATCACGCGCGCCAGCCAGCCGGACAGTGGAATCACCACGATTTCAGCGATCAGATACGCGGTCTGCACCCAGGTCGTCTCGTCGGCCCCGGCCGACAACCCGCCGCCGATATCGTTTAGCGACGCCGAGACGATCTGGATGTCGAGCAGCGCGATGAACATGCCCACGCACATTGTGGCGAAGGCGAAAATCTTTGCGCCGGTGGACAGCTCGCCGGGCGGCGTCAGCAATCCGCCCTGGCCTACTGGTACTGGCGCAATCGGCGCGGCCGGCGTCACGGCGGCTGCGGCCGTACCCGCGGCGCTCATTTGGTCACCTGCGCGACGGCCTGCCGGCTATTGGCCGGTGTGGCGGAGATCGCCGGAGTCGCGGATGTCGCCGAAGTGGGCAACGTCGACAATGTCGACGAATTCGCCGATCCTGCGCCACTGGCCGCAGTTGCGGTCTGCGCTGCCGCGCCGGGGCGCCCGTCGACTTCAGCGGTCACCGACAGGCCGGGCCGCAGCAGCCCGAGCCGCGCATCCTTTTCGTCGAGCACGATCCGCACCGGCACGCGCTGCACGATCTTCGTGAAGTTGCCGGTGGCATTCTCGGGCGGCAGAACGCTGAACTGCGCACCGGTGGCCGGCGCCAGGCTTTCGACCCGACCATGGAATTCGCGACCCGGCATCACATCGGCGACGATCGTGGCGCGCATGCCCGGATTCATGCGCGCGAGCTGGCTTTCCTTGAAATTGGCATCGACCCACAAGCCGCTGGCCGGCACGATCGACATCAACGCCGCGCCACTGGACGCATAGGCGCCCACGCGGGCGCGCCGGTTACCGATGGTGCCGTCCACGGGCGCACGCAATTCCGTATAGCCAACGTTCAGCCGCGCCAGATCGCGCTCCGCGGTGGCCTGCGCAAGCGCGGCCTGCGCCTGTTGCTTCTGTGTGGCGATCACGTCGATCTGCCGCTGCGCCGCGATCAGCGCGGCCTGCGCCTTGTCGCCATTGGCCCGCGACTGCTTGTAGTCGGCGTCGGCCTTCTGCGAACTCTGCACCGACACCGCTTCCTTGGCGACCAGGCTTGCGTAGCGCACCTGGTCGTCGTGCGCGCGCCGGGTTTCCGCATCGGTGGCAGCCACACTGGCGCGCGCCTGTCCGATCACGGCTTCCTGCAGGCGCTGCGTGGCCTCCAGGTTGGCCAGCAACGCCTGCTGCGCGGCAATCGCCCCTTCGGCCTTGGCCAGCACCGCGCGGTAGTCGCGGTCGTCGATGCGCGCCAGCACGTCGCCGGCGCGTACGGCCTGGTTGTCGGTCACCAGCACTTCAGTGATATAGCCGGACACTTTCGACCCGATCACGGTGACGTCGCCGCCCACGTAGGCGTCGTCGGTCTCCTGCAAATAGCGTCCGTTGTTCCACCAGTACGTCGCGTAGGTGATCAGGCCACCGCCAACGATCGCCAGGGCGATCAGAGATGCCAGACGTTTGCGGCCCAGGCCGGGACGCGTGGCGGGGGAAGATTCCGATGGGACGCGCTCGGCGACGGTGCTGCTGCTGGACATGACGGCTGTTCCTTGTGGGGCGACGGGAGAGATAGGGCGCGAATCAGAGCCAAGCCAGCCTCACATGCAGCGAGGCCGCGTCGATTCGACTTGCTTTCATAATGCAAGTGAGTATAGTTGTGTAACTATTGTTATGCAAGTAACCTGATCGACGATGCCAGCTCTGCCGTTTCACCCCGTTCTACGCCCCATTTCCGTCTTGTTCGCCACTGTGGCGCTGGCCGCTTGCTCGGCGGTCGGCCCCGACTACCAGCGACCCACGGTTGCCACGCCCGACGCCTATCCGCACGCCGAAACCTTGCGCGCGCGCCAGACCGACGCTCCCGCACCGGCGCTGGATCAGTGGTGGACCGGATTCGACGATCCGCAACTGACGCGCATCGTGCAGCGCGCGCTGGACCAGAACCTCGATCTGGCGGCGTCGCTGGCGCGCGTTGCCCAGGCGCGTGCGGCCGCGCAGGAGGCCGGCGCGGCGTTGTATCCCGAAGGCAACGTCGGCGGCAGCGTCACCCGGCAGCGCCAATCGGTGGAAAGCCCGCTCGGCAAGCTGGGAAGCGCCTTTCCCGGCTACGACCGCAATCGCACCGTCTATGACGTCGGCGTCGGCGCAAGCTGGGAAATCGATCTGGCTGGTGGTTTGCGGCGTGGCGCCGAAGCCGCCAGCGCAGAGGCGCAGGCAGCCGAGGCCGACCATCTGGGCGTGCGCGTGACGATTGCCGCCGAGGCTGCCGACGCCTACTTCCGCGTGCGCGGTGCGCAACGGCGCATCGCCATCGCCGAGGACCAGATCCGCACCAACAACCGGCTGCTGGACCTGGTGCGGACGCGACAGCAGGACGGACTTGCCGCCCGCCGCGAAGTGGCACAGGCCGAGGCGCTGGTGGCGCAGGCTCGCACCACGGTGCCGCCGTTGCGGATCGAGTTGCAGACGCAGCTCAATCGACTCGATGTGCTGATGGGCGCCCAACCCGGCACCTATGCCAATGAACTGGCGCAATGGCCGGCCACGCAGATCGTCCCGGCGATTTCGGCCGCGCAAGGCCCCGCCGACCTGCTACGTCGCCGGCCCGACGTGCTGGCCGCCGAGCGCCGTGTCGCAGCCAGTAACGCGCGAATCGGGGTTGCCACGGCCGAGTACTACCCAAAGCTGTCGCTGTCGGGGCTACTTGGATTCGAAAGCCTGTCCGCGGGCAAGCTATTCACGGCGCGCGCGTTCCAGCCGACAGCCGCCGCCGGTCTGCGCTGGCGCCTGTTCGACTTCGGCCGGGTCGACGCCGAAATCCAGCAGGCGCGCGGCGCCAATGCCGAGGCGTTGGCGCAATATCGCCTGTCAATGTTGCGCGCGACCGAAGACGTCGAAAACGCCATCGTCACGCTCACCGAACTGGAACAGCAATCGGACGAATTGCGCGTCGAAGTCGACGCCCACCGCCGCGCGCGCGATGCATCCGAGGACGCCTACAAGGGCGGCGCAGTCAGTCTTTATGAAGTGCTGGACGAGGATCGCCAACTGCTTACCGCGCGCGACCAGCAGGCGCGCGTAGTAGCCGACAACGCGCGCGCCGCTGTGGCCACGTTCCGCGCGTTGGGCGGTGGCTGGTAACGGCTTGCGGGTTTCCCGGCAAGAAATCGACCAGAAACAGACAAAAGACCGGCAAAAGAAAAGGCGCCGCGGCCTGCGATGGCCGCGACGCCAGAATGCCTGCGCGCGTTGTGGAGTGCCGCGCCGGCGCCTCGCTTGTCTTCCGGTTTCTCGGACCAGGTACCCCGCTTCGATCAGAAATCAGAACACGTGACGCAGGCCCAGCGACACGCCAAGCTGGCCGCTGGCATCGGGCGTCTTGTAGTAAACCTGCGAGGTCGACGGCAGATAGCCGACCGACTGCCCATTGGGCAGATACGCGATGTTGTCCCAGTTCAGCGACGCGTTGCGCGCATAGTTCACGGCAAAGAACACGTCGGTGCGCTTGGAGAACTGGTAATCCGCAACTGCCAGGTATTGCTGCGGATTCTTCGGATTGGTCTGCACGCCGCCGATCGTCGCCGACTTGATGTCGTCGTAGTAATAGGCCAGCGTCAGGCGCAGCGCCGCCGTAGCGTCCCAGTTCACCCCGGCCCAGTACATGTTGTCGCGATGCGGCAGCAGTGTGGGCGTGCCGGTGGCCGGCGCCACCGAGTTGCCCCAGCGGAAGCCCGCCACCATCTTGACCGGCCCGAGGCGATAGCTGCCGGCAACGGTGGCGCGCATGTCGCGGCCGTAGTCGTTGGATCCCGATGCGCCGGTCGCCTGCGCGGCGTTGAGCGTCTTGACTTCGTCATAGGCTGCAGCCAGCCCGAACGGGCCTGTCGCATAGGCGACGCCGGCGCCGTAGGCGGATCCGGCCGCGAACGTGCCGGAACGCTCGCCGAACGACCAGTGCGCGATGGCGGTGAGCGGGCCGAACGTGCCCTGGTACTGCACCACGTTGTTTTCGCGGAAATTCGGTCCGGCGATGCCCACCACGGGCTCGAATTCCGGTGCATAGGCCACCGGTGTGAAGCTGCCGATGGTCAGGAACGACGACGTGTACTGACGGCCGAACGTCAGCTTGCCCCAATCGTTCTGCAGGCCGACAAAGGCCTGGCGTCCAAACAGCAGACCGCCGTTGCCAAGCTTGCCATCATCGGTATTGAACTGGTTTTCCAGCACGAAGATGCTCTTGAGGCCGCCGCCGAGGTCTTCCACGCCGCGCAAACCGAACCGAGACTGTGCGATGCCCGAGGAGTTCATGAACACCGCCGAGCCGCTGCCCGGCGTCAGCACTCCGTTGTTGGTGTTCTGTACGTGGTTGACGTACTGGATGCTCGTGGTAACTACCCCGTAGAGCGTCACGGACGATTGTGCCCAGGCGGCTGGTGCCAGCAGCGCGCCAGCCATTGCGGCGAACAGCGTCTTCTTCATGTTGGATGGTTCCGTCTTCTGGTGTGGTGGCCATGGCGCCGGTTGTCTCCCACCAGCGCCCGCAGTGCGATCTTTCCTCCATCGACCGCGCGATGCATGCCAAATTAATCTCTCGTATTAAATCGGCATGGACGCAGGCTAACGACATCCGCGCGTTCAGTTACCTAGGACTTTCCCGAGGTACCGGCAAAATCTGAAGGAAATCCGATGCACACCAGATGTAGGACATCGGATTTTTCCGTATCCTTGCGAGGCTTTCATTCTGATAACGACAGCCCCCAAGGCCCGGCAAAGACACGCCATGAAGCTCAAGCAAGCGCGCGCCATGATTGCCGCCGAACCGTCAGCAAACGCCATGGGCAAAACCCGCGGCAGCACCCGGGACGACGACCCGGAGGCGGACGGCGAGCTGACCGACACGGCGCGGAGGATTCTGGAGATTGCCGAACGCCTGTTCGCCGAACAGGGTGTGGAGCAGGTGCCGCTACGCCAGATCGTGGTGGAAAGCGGGCAGCGTAATCGCTCTGCCCTGCACTACCACTTTGGTTCGCGCGAAGCGCTGGTCAGTCATTTGCTGAACAGGAGGCTGCACCAGGTCAACCGGATCCGCAACCGCTGCCTCGATGAACTCGAAGCAAGCGACAAGCCGATCGACATTCACAGCGTGGTGTACGCCACGATATTTCCGCTGGTCGACGTCGTACTGCACACAGATTGGGGCGTCAATTATTTGCAGGTGCTGGCGCAGACCACCTTTAGCCCCGGGCTGTTGAACACAGGGCTGGTCGACAAGACCGCGATGAGCGCGCTGTACCGTGTGCGCGCGCATATTTACACCTTGTTGCCCGATGTGCCGCGCGATGTCATGAAGCTGCGCATGATCTGGTTCATGGACACCGTGGTGTACTCGATGGCGCATTGGGTGCGCGAGCGCGGCAAGCGCGCGCGACTCGATCCGCCCATTGAAGAACTGGTGGATTTCTGCGCGGCGGCCCTGGCAGGCCCAAGGCCGCCGCGCAAGACGAAGCCGCCCGCGACGCGCTGATCAGCCCGCCGCGCGCACCGCATCCGGTGCTGTGCGCGCCAGCACCGGCACCAGCGCCGCGCCGGTATGGCTGGCCGGGACCCGCGCCAACGCCTCCGGATCGGCCGCACCGACGATCGTCCCCCCCTGCGCGCCGCCTTCGGGACCGAGATCGAGAATCCAGTCCGCTTCGGCGATCACGTCGAGATCGTGCTCGATCACGACCACGCTGTGGCCGCCGTCGGTCAGCCGATGCAGCACGCGGATGAGCCGTGCGACGTCGGCCATATGAAGCCCCACCGTCGGTTCATCGAGCACATAAAGCGTGTGCGGCGCCTTCTGGCCCCGCCGCGTGATGTCGTCGCGCACCTTCGATAACTCCGTCACCAGCTTGATGCGCTGCGCCTCCCCGCCCGACAGCGTGGGCGACGGCTGGCCCAGCGTGAGGTAGCCAAGGCCCACGTCCTTCATCAGTTGCAGCGGATGCGAAATCTGCGTGAGGGCGGAGAAAAACTCCACGGCCTCGTCGATTTCCATCGTCAGCACGTCGCCGATATTCTTGCCGCGCCAGGTGACCGCCAGCGTTTCCGGATTGAAACGCTGGCCGTGACAGACATCGCACGGCACCTTGACGTCGGGCAGGAAACTCATGCCGATGGTGCGCACGCCTTGCCCTTCGCACGCCGGGCAACGTCCGTCGCTGGTGTTGAACGAGAAGCGCGATGCGCTATATCCGCGCGCCTTGGCCTCCAGTGTTTCGGCAAACAGCTTCCGAATGGCATCCCAGACGCCGATGTAGGTGGCCGGGCACGAGCGCGGCGTCTTGCCGATCGGGGTCTGGTCCACCTCCAGCACACGGTCGATCGATTCCCATCCCGTGATGTCCTGGCAGCCATGCCACGCGTGTTCGACATCGAGCGCCCTGGTCGCCGTCGGCTTGCCTGCCTTCTCTGCCGCGGCACGCGCCCGGCGCGTGGCGGGAGACGACATCACCGACCGGCCGACCGCATCGAGCAGGTTGGTCATCAGTACATCGCGCGCCAGCGTCGACTTGCCCGACCCCGACACCCCGGTGATAGCCACCAGACGCCCTAACGGAATACGCGCCGTGACATCGCGCAGATTGTGCAAATGTGCGCCATGCACGGTCAGCCACTGCGCCGGTTCTGCTTCCTTGCCCGCACGCGCGGGCTTGACCGGCCTGCGCGGCTGCAATGGATGGACCATCGGATGGGCCAGGAACTTGCCCGTGGTCGAATCCACGGCGGCGGACAGCGCGGCCACGTTGCCCTGTGCCACCAGATGGCCGCCGCGCTTGCCGGCGCCGGGCCCGATGTCGATGATGTGATCGGCGCGACGAATCGTGTCTTCGTCGTGCTCGACCACCACCAGCGTATTGCCCTTGTCGCCCAGCTTGCGCAGCGCATCGAGCAGAATCTGATTGTCACGCGGATGCAGGCCGATGGTCGGCTCGTCCAGGACATAGCAAACGCCTTGCAGATTGCTGCCGAGCTGCGCGGCAAGCCGGATGCGCTGCGCTTCACCGCCCGATAAGCTCGGCGCGGCGCGGTCCAGGCTGAGGTAGCCGAGCCCGACTTCTTCAAGAAACTGCAGACGGCTAGCGATCTCGGTCACCACGTCGCGGGCGATTTCCGCATCGCGGCCTTTCAAGCGCAGTCCGTCCACCCAGCGACGCGTGTCGGACACGGTCCACTGCGCCACGTCGGTAATCGCATGGGCATCGAACGTGACAGCGCGCGCCACCGGGTTCAGGCGCGTGCCTTCGCAGTCGGGACACGGTGTGTCGCCTACGCCTTCGGGTTCCTGTTCCTCGGACGGCAGGCTTTGCTCGCGGCCACGGTCATCGCCGCCCACCACGGTGTCGTCGAACGCCGCACGCTGTTCGCGCGTCAGCGCCAGGCCCGTGCCCACGCAGGTGCCGCACCAGCCGTGCTTGCTGTTGTACGAGAACAGCCGGGGATCGAGTTCCGGATAGCTCGTGCCACAAACCGGACACGCCCGCTTGGTCGAGAACACCTTCGTCTGACCGAGGTGCGCGGTTCGTTCGCCGTCCTGCATCGCATCGTGCAGGCCGTCGAGCGGCGCCAGCAGGTGCATGACGCCCTTGCCCAGTTCCAGCGTGCGGTCCAGCAGCGCGCGAAGCTCGGCTTCGTTGTCCGGGGACACAACAATATCGCCCACCGGCAGCTCGATCGTGTGCTCGCGAAAACGATCGAGGCGCGGCCACGGATCTACGGGAAGGAATTCGCCGTCCACGCGCAGGTGCGTGTTGCCGCGCGCCCGAGCCCACTTCGCCAGGTCCGTGTAGACACCCTTGCGGTTGACCACCAGCGGCGCGAGCAAACCCACGTGCTGGCCGCGATGATCGCGCAGCAACTGCGCGGCGATCGACGCCGGGCTTTGCGAGGTGACCGGCGCGCCGTCATGCACGCAGTGCTGGATCCCAAGCTTCATATAAAGCAGCCGCAGGAAATGCCAGACCTCCGACGTGGTGGCCACGGTACTCTTGCGACCGCCGCGCGACAGCCGCTGCTCGATGGCGACAGTCGGTGGAATGCCGTAGACCGCATCGACTTCGGGACGGCCCGCCGGTTGCACGATCGACCGCGCGTAGGCGTTCAGCGATTCCAGATAGCGGCGCTGCCCTTCGTGGAACAGGATGTCGAAGGCGAGCGTCGACTTTCCGGAACCGGACACGCCGGTGATCACGTTGAACTTGCCGTGCGGAATATCGACGTTGAGCGCCTTGAGGTTGTGTTCGTGGGCATTGACGATGCGCACCACGCCCTCGCCCTCCACCGCGCGCCGCGCACGCGCCGCCTGCACCGCAGCCTGCAGCGGCAGACCGTGTTCGGCGCGCTCCGCGGCCAATGTGCCGGCCTCGCCCACGGCTTGGTCGTAGGCGATCAGCGCGTGACCGGTATGGGAATCGGCGCAGCGTTTGACGTCGTCGGGCGTCCCGACGCACAGCAGTTGCCCGCCGGCATCGCCGCCTTCCGGCCCCAGGTCGATGATCCAGTCCGACGCGCGGATCACGTCAAGGTTGTGTTCGATCACGATCAGCGAATGGCCGCCGTCCAGCAGCTTGCCAAACGCGCGCATCAGCTTGGCGATATCGTCGAAGTGCAGGCCGGTGGTCGGCTCGTCGAACATGAACAGGCGCCGCGGCAGGATCACGGCCTTGCGCTGCCTGGCCGGTTGCGCCGCGGCGGTTTCGGCCAGGAAGCCGGCCAGTTTCAGGCGCTGCGCCTCGCCGCCAGACAGCGTCGGCACGGGCTGGCCAAGCTTGACGTATTCGAGCCCCACGTCGGCGATCGGCGCCAACACGCGCAGCACCCCCGCATCACCCTCGAACAACGCGGTAGCCTCGCTGACCGTCAGTTCGAGTACATCGGCCACGCTCAGCGCGCGTGCCGGCTGGCCCCGCGCGGCGCGCTCGATCTTCACTTCGAGCACTTCGGCGCGATAGCGCGTGCCATCGCAGTCGGGACACCGCAGGTAGACGTCGGACAGAAACTGCATCTCGACGTGTTCGAAACCGGAACCGCCGCATGTGGGGCAGCGCCCGTCGCCGGAATTGAAGCTGAAGGTGCCGGCCGTGTAGCCGCGCTGCAGCGCCAGCGGCGCCTTGGCGAAGAGCTTGCGGATTTCGTCGAACGCACCCACGTAGCTGGCCGGATTCGAGCGCGCGGTCTTGCCGATGGGTGACTGGTCGACGAACACGACGTCGTCGAGTTGCTCGGCGCCCACCAGATCGCGGTATGCGCCCGGCGATTCGGTAGCCTTGCCGAAATGGCGCGCCATGGCTGGATACAGCACGTCCTGCAGCAGCGTCGACTTGCCCGAGCCCGACACGCCGGTGACGCACACCAGCCGGTTCAACGGGATGTCTACCGTCACATCCTTGAGGTTATGCTCGGTCGCGCCTTCCAGCCGCAAGCGCGGCGTCGCTGCGTCCACGGGCCGCAACTGCCAGTCGGTCGCGTCGGTCACGCGGCGGCGACCGCCCAGGTAATCGCCGGTCAGCGTCGCTTCCTTGCGGATAGCCGCCGGCGTGCCGTCGAAGATGATCGAACCGCCGCGCTCGCCGGGGCCGGGCCCCATGTCGATCAGACGGTCTGCCGCCAGCATCACCGACGGATCGTGCTCGACCACCACCAGCGTGTTGCCCGCGTCGCGCAGGCGGTGCATGGCCTCGACGATGCGGTTCAGATCGCGCGGATGCAGGCCGATGCTGGGCTCGTCCAGGACGAACAGCGTGTTGACCAGCGACGTGCCCAGCGCGGTGGTCAGGTTGATCCGCTGGACCTCCCCGCCAGATAGCGTGCGACTCTGCCGGTCCAGCGTCAGATAGCCGAGACCGACGTCGCACAGGTACTTCAGACGCGTGCGCACTTCGGCAAGCAGCAGCTTGAGCGCATCGTCGAGCAGCGCGCTCGACAGCGTGAGGTCGTCGAAGAAACGGCGGATGCGCGCAATCGGCATCAGCATCAGGTCATGCACGGTCAGGCCCGGCAACGACTCCAGCTGGGCGCGGGACCACTCGACGCCACGCGGCAGAAAACGCTGCGCGGGCGCCAGCACCGCATCGGCGTTGTCCTTGCTGCCCAGGCGCCAGAGCAGCGATTCGGTCTTCAGGCGTGCGCCGCCACAGGTTTCGCACGGCGTGTAGCTACGATATTTCGACAGCAGCACGCGGATGTGCATCTTGTAGGCCTTCGACTCCAGATAGTTGAAAAACCGCATCACGCCGTACCACTGCTTGTTCCACTGCCCGTTCCAGTCCGGCGAGCCATGGATCACCCAGTGCTGCTCAGCCTCGCTGAGCTGGTTCCACGCCAGGTCGCGCGGAATGCCGGCCTTGGCCGCATAACGCATCAGGTCGTCCTGGCATTCCTTCCAGGCCGGCGTCTGCATCGGCTTGATGGCGCCGTCGCGCAGCGACTTGCGTCCATCGGGAATCACCAGGCCGAGATCGACACCGATCACGCGGCCGAAGCCCCGGCAGGTTTCGCACGCGCCATAGGCGGAATTGAACGAGAACAGCGCCGGCTGCGGATCCGCATAGCGGATATCGCTTTCGGGACTGTGCAGGCCGGTGGAGAACTTCCAGACCGGGCCGTCGCCGTCATCGGTAACCACGCTGACGCTGACCCGCCCGCCGCCGCGCTTGAGCGAGGCCTCGATGGCTTCGACGGCGCGCGCCTTTTCCACATTGCCGATGCGGAATCGGTCCGCCACCACGTCCAGCACACGGCGCTTGCCGGTGGCCGACGCGACCACGCGCTGGCCATGCACGCGCGTATAGCCGCTTACCGACAGCCACTGTTCCACCTCTTCGTCGGTGGCCGATTCCGGCAGCTCGACCGGGAACGTCACCACCAGCCGGGCGTCGGCGAAGGGCTGGCCGGGGGCCGTGCGGGCCTGGAGTTCGGCATAGATCGTCTCGGGCGAATCGTGGCGCACCGGCAGCGCGGTCTGGCGGTCGAACAGTTCCGACGCGCGCGCGTACAGCAGCTTCAGGTGGTCGTTGAGCTCGGTCATCGTGCCGACCGTGGAGCGCGAGCTGCGCACCGGATTGGTCTGATCGATGGCGATGGCCGGCGGCACGCCGTCGACGCGGTCAACCTGGGGACGGTCCATCCGGTCCAGGAACTGGCGCGCGTAGGCGCTGAAGGTCTCCACGTAGCGGCGCTGACCTTCCGCGTAGAGAGTGTCGAAGACCAGGCTGGACTTGCCCGAGCCGGACGGCCCCGTCACGACGGTCATCTGCCCGGTGTGCAGGTCCAGGTCGACGTTCTTGAGATTATGCTGACGGGCGCCGCGGATGCGGATCGTGCCGGAATCTGACAATTTTTCCCTCGGATCAATGAGTTGGAGAGGAAACCCGAAGCGGTTTCTCGCCTCGGAGCGCGCCTGCGCGCGCGGAAATGCCATCACTATACTGTATAAATGTACAGTTCTCCTGACAGCCAACCGACAATCCGCAAAATCAGAATCGGCTCATCCACGGGCCCTCACCGGGCGCGCTGCGGCAGCTTCCAGTTCGGGCGGATGAAATGGCAGGTGTAGCCGTGCGGGATGCGTTCCAGGTAATCCTGATGCTCGGGCTCGGCTTCCCAGAAAGGGCCGGCCTGGACGATCTCGGTCACCACCTTGCCCGGCCACAAGCCTGATGCGTCGACGTCGGCCACGGTGTCCTCGGCCACCTGCTTCTGCTCGTCATCGACGTAAAAAATCGCCGACCGGTAGCTGGTGCCGACATCGTTGCCCTGACGATTCCGGGTGGTCGGGTCGTGGATCTGGAAGAAAAACTCCAGGATCTGCCGATAGCTGATCTTCGTCGGATCGAACACGATTTCGATCGCCTCGGCATGCGTGCCGTGGTTGCGATAGGTGGCATTGGGCACATCGCCGCCGGTGTAGCCCACCCGCGTGGTCAGCACGCCGGGGTAGCGGCGCAGCAGGTCCTGCATCCCCCAGAAGCAGCCGCCGGCCAGGATTGCGGTTTCGGTTTGCGTGGTCATGTCGGGTCCTTTGCGTCGTCATGCATCGAGCCCGGTAATATACGCACACGCCGCAAATTTCGCTCGATTGCCATGCAGTTCCCCCACCGCGCAAAGGGTGTCGTCCAATCGCTCCAGCGCGATATTTCCGCCTGTACCCGCTGTGCCGACGCCCTGCCGGCCGGGCCGCGCCCCGTTCTGCAGTTCAGCGCTACGTCCCGCATCCTGATCGTCGGTCAGGCGCCCGGGTCGCGCGTGCATGCCAGCGGCGTGCCGTTCGACGATGCCAGCGGCGACCGCCTGCGCGAATGGACCGGGCTGGACAATTCAACGTTTTACGACGCTGCGCGCGTGGCGATCGTGCCGATGGGTTTCTGCTATCCGGGCAAGGGCAAAAGCGGCGATCTGCCGCCCCGGCGCGAATGCGCGCCGCTGTGGCATGAACGGGTGCTGGCCTGCCTGCCCGAAGATCGGCTGACGCTGCTGGTGGGCAGCCATGCGCTGGCGGGTTATGTGCCGCGGCGTGTGCCGGGCGGTTCGGCGAAGGCGTCGATGACTGACATCGTCGCCGATTTCCGTCGATACGGCCCCAACGTGTTCCCACTACCGCACCCGTCGTGGCGCGTCGTGCTGTGGATGCGCCAGTATCCGTGGTTCGAAGCGGAACTGCTGCCTGCGCTGCGCGCCGCGGTTCGCGCCCGGCTGCAGTTGTAACACCGGGCGCCAATCCACAACGATGGCGCCCGGCTATCCCAGCGGCAAGGCCGTGCTGTACAGCACCTGCTTCAGGGCAAAGCTGGAACGGATGCTGGCCACGCCGGGAATGCGCGTGATTTGATCGATGATCAGCCGCTCCAGCGCCTCCACGTCCGGCACCACCACGCGCAGCAGGTAATCGGCGTCGCCGGACATCAGATAGCACTCCATCACCTGCGGCAGGGCCGCGATCTTGCGCTCGAACGTGTCCAGCGTTTCGCGGCGCTGCTTGTCCAGCGACACCGAAATGAACACCACCACCTTCAAACCCAGCCGCCGCGCGTCGAGCAGCGTCACGCGGCGCGAGATCACGCCGATTTTTTCAAGTCGCTTCACCCGCGCCAGACACGGCGAGGCAGACAGATTGATGCGGCTGGCCAGCTCCACATTGGTCAGGCTTCCGTCCCGCTGCAATTCGTGAAGGATCCGGATATCGGTGGCGTCGAGGTCGATGTCCAGCATATTCCTCTTTCAATAATTGAATAAGCGGCATTCTATGCTGAATAAGCCCATCCGCACAGTGTGATCCGGACAATGCTGCGGCGCAATGAATCGTAGACTTTCCCTATCGAAACCCGTCTCGAAACGGCCTGAAAAGCCCCTCGCGCCATGTCCGCCCCCGCCTCTGCCGCCACCCCCGCCGCAAACAGCCTCAAGTCGTTTCTGCCGTTGATCGGCGCCGTACTGATCTGGGGCGGCAACTGGCCGGTGATGAAATTCGGCCTGTCGCACGTCAGTCCGCTGTGGTTCGCGGCGCTGCGCTTTGGCTCGGCGGCAATCATCAGCTTCGTGGTGCTGGGCGCGATGCGGCGCGTGCGCTGGCCCACGCGCGCGGAGTGGCCATTGGTGGCGGGCGTCGGCCTGTTGCAGATGGCAGCCTTCACCGCGCTGGCGCTGTGGGCGCTGCAGTATGTGCCGCCTGGGCGTGCCTCGGTGGTGGCCTACGCCACGGCGATCTGGGTGATTCCGATGTCGTCGCTGGTGCTGGGAGAACGCCCGTCGCGCTGGCAATGGCTGGCCACCGCCTTCAGTTACGCCGGCATCGGCGTGATCGTCGCGCCGGCGCTGGGCGGCTGGCAACTGCATGCCGTGATGGGCCTGACCATGCTGCTCGGCGCCTCGCTGGCGTGGTCGATCAGCATCATTCAACTGCGTGCGAATCGTCACGTGCGGCTCGGCGCGGACATGATTCCGTGGGAATGCGCGGTGGCAACGGTGCCGCTGGTGGTGCTGGCCTGCCTGCGCGACGGCGCGCCGGACGTCTCGGCCATGGCCGCCATCTGGCCGGCTATCGCCTATACCGGGCCGCTGGCCACGGCGCTGACGTTCATTGTCGTGCTCAATGTCACGCAGTCGCTGCCGCCGGCCGCCACGTCGATCGCAATGCTCGGGGTGCCGGTGATCGGGCTGGTGTTGTCGGCGATGGTCTGGCACGAGCGCATTTCGGCCGATCTCTCCGCCGGGCTCGCGCTGATTGCGCTGGGCGTGGTAACCACGGCGCTCGCGCCGCGCCTGGGCCGCCTCGGCCGCGTGGGCGGGTCGGGCGCGCGCTGAACGGCGCGCGCCTTCCGCGTGCGCTTGCAGCGCTCAGGGCTCAACCGACGGTTCGCGCTTGAGCGTGCGCAGCACGAAGGTGGAATGGCTGTGGCGCAGGCCCGGCAGCTTGTACAGCTTGTGCCGCAGAAATTCCTCGTAGCCTTCGGTGCCGGCCACGGCCACCTTGATCAGATAGTCATACTCGCCCGTCAGCAGATGGGCTTCCAGCACCTCGGGCAGTTGCGCCAGCGCTTCGCCAAACCGATGCAGCATGTCGTCGTCATGGCGGTCGAGCGTGACCTCGATCAGCACGGTATCGGGCAATCCCAGCGCCTTCTGGTTCAGCAGCGCGGCGTAGCCGCTGATCACGCCGGCGTCTTCCAGTGCTTTCACGCGATTCCAGCATGGCGTGGCCGACAGCCCGACACGTTCGGCCAGCCGGGCGTTGGAAATGCGTCCGTCGCGGCGCAACTCGCGCAGGATGCGGCGGTCGATGTCATCGAGTTTGGGGATGGTTGTCACGACAGAAATGGGTCCGTTAAAAAGAATTTACCGATAATCTAAACCATCTCGGATAATTCTTCTCCATTTAGACAAGTTTCGAAGAAACTTCAGAAGCCCATTTCGCGGCAGCGCTGGTACATTTGCCTGACCGCTTTTGCTTCGCTCCTCCACATTCTCCGGACCCGTGTCATGTCGCTGCCATCGCTCCAACTCGCTCTTCAGCTCGACCGCGCCGATATCTTCGGCAGCCTGGAATGGGTGCTGGCCAACGCGCGCCGCACCGGCCTGACACTGCTGCAACTGCGTTTCGACGCCGAACGGGCCAATGCCGTCCATCTGCGCTGCGAAGCCGCATTGGCGGATCTGCTGCAACTGTTCGTGCGTCGTGTGGCGCTGGGCGTCGACGTCACGATCGTCGATGCGGAATTCTCGGAAGACGCGCCGGCCGACGACGCACCCAACGCCGACACGCTGGTACTGGTGGCCTGACGCACCTACGCGTCGCTTAACAGCTCGATGCCGTCCAGATCGGCCGCGCAGATGTCGCGCACGATGGCAACGAAATCGTCCACGTAGGGGCGATCCGCAATCGGCGCCGGCACCGTCGCATACAACTCGCTCCACAGCCCTTTGGTGCCGATACGCTTGGCCAACACGTAATCGTGGTCGACGTAGTTCTTGACGCCCCAGTTCGGCAGCGCCGCCACGCCGCGGCGGCTGGCCACCAGTTGCAGCACGGCCACGGTCAGCTCCGCCGTGCGCCGCTCCAGGTGGATGCCGGCCGGCTCCAGCACCTCGCGGATCAGGTCAATGCGCTGTGTCGGCACCGGATAGGTAATCAGCGTCTCGCCCGCCAGATCGACCGCTTCGATGCGGCGCTTGTTGCGCAGCCGGTGTTCATTGGCGATCACCGCCAGGATCTCGAAGCGGAACAGCGGCGCCACGCGCAGACCGCGTTTGGTCGGCGGCCTGGATCCGATCACCATGTCGGCCTTGCCCTGGGTCAGCAGCGCCAGCGGATCGGCATGAAAGCCCGCCACCAGATCGATCTCCACTTCGGGCCAGCGCCGCCGGAATTCGTCCATCACCGGCATCAGCCAGTCGAAGCAGGTATGGCATTCCAGCACCACGCGCAGCTCGCCTCGGGTATCGCTTTGCAGGCGCAGCAGGTCGCGTTCGGCGGCACTGATGGCGGCCAATGTGTCGCGCGCCAGCGCCAGCAGGCGCTCGCCCGCCGCCGTGAAACGCAGGCCCTGGCGCGTGCGGTCGAACAACGGCATGCCGTAATGGGCCTCGATGGCCTTGATCTGATGCGATAGCGCCGACTGGCTCACGTGCACGCGTTCGGCGGCCGTGGCCAGCTTGCCCGAATCGGCAATCGCCACCAACGAACGGAAATGCCGGACTTCAATCATCGTGACCTGCCGTGGTTAGTTGAATGAAATTCATACATTGTTTAAAACTTGTCGCTTGATTCATTCTAGCCGCGATTCCACACTGTGCGCCACATCAGCCTTTAACGGAGCGCCCCCATGGCACGCACACACATCCTTGGTTTTCCGCGCATCGGCGCACGCCGGGAACTGAAATTCGCGCAGGAAGCCTTCTGGCGCGGTGAAACGTCGGAAGCGGCACTGCGCGACACGGGCGCTGCGCTGCGCCGCAAGCACTGGCAGCTCCAGGCCGACGCCGGCCTGGCCAGCGTGGCGGCTGGCGACTTTGCCTGGTACGACCACATGCTCGGGCTTACCGCGCTGCTCGGCGCGCTGCCAAAGCGCTTCGGGTTCGACGCCGCTGCGCTGACCCTGCCCCAGTACTACGAACTGGCCCGAGGCAATACCGCGCAACCGGCCATGGAAATGACCAAGTGGTTCGATACGAACTATCACTACATCGTCCCCGAACTCGATGCCGAGAGCACGTTCGAGGGCGGCCCGACGTGGTTCTTCGATGAGATCGACGAAGCGCTGGCGCAGGGCCTCGCCGCCCGTCCGGTACTGGTCGGCCCGGTCACCTACCTGTGGCTGTCCAAATCGCATGTGGCGGGTTTCGACCGGCTTGCGCTGCTGCGCCGCGTGATTGCCGCCTATCGGCGCATCCTGTCGCAACTGCAGGCACGCGGGATCGAGTGGGTGCAGATCGACGAGCCCGCGCTGTGCCTCGACCTGCCCGCGCCGTGGCTCGACGCCTTCGACCACGCTTATGCGGCGCTGGCGGATTCCGGCGTGAAGCTGCTGCTGGCCACCTATTTCGATACCGCCGCGCCCCATGCCAAGCGCGCCGCCGCGCTGCCGGTGCACGGTTTTCATATCGATCTGGTGCGTGCGCCCCAGCAGCTTGCGGATTGGCTCCAGATACTGCCCGCGCACGCGGTGCTGTCGGCCGGCGTGATCGACGGCCGCAATATCTGGCGCGCCGATCTGCGCCGCGTGCTGGACACCGTGCGGCCGCTGCACGCCGCGCTGGGCGATCGGCTGTGGCTGGCGCCATCGTGCTCGCTGCTGCATGTCCCGGTATCGCTCGATGCCGAAACGCGGCTCGATCCGGAACTGAAATCGTGGCTCGCATTCGCCACGGAAAAACTCGACGAGCTGCATACGCTGGCCGTGGCGCTCGATCAGGGCGAAGCCGCGGTGGCGCAGCAACTGGCCGCGTCCGACGCCGCGCAGGCCTCGCGGCGCACGTCGCGGCGCGTAGTGAATCGTCAGGTGCAGAACCGCCTGGCCGCGCTGACCGCGGACATGGCCGATCGCCACAGCCCGTTCGAGACGCGCATCGAACGTCAGCGCGCCGCGCTGGCGCTGCCGCCGCTGCCCACCACCACGATCGGATCGTTTCCGCAAACGCCGGCGATCCGCCAGACCCGTGCGGCATTCAAGCGGGGGGACATCGGCGCGCTCGATTATCTGGAACGGATGCGCGCCGAGATCGAATTCGCGGTGCGCAAGCAGGAAGCGCTGGGCCTGGACGTGCTGGTACATGGCGAGGCCGAGCGCAACGACATGGTCGAATATTTCGGTGAACAGCTGTGCGGCTATGCATTCACCGAGAACGGCTGGGTGCAGAGCTACGGCTCGCGCTGCGTGAAGCCGCCGGTGATCTTCGGCGACGTATATCGCCCGGAGCCGATGACCGTGGAGACCGCTCGCTACGCGCAGTCGCTGACCGACAAGCCAGTCAAGGGCATGCTGACCGGCCCGGTAACGATGCTGCAGTGGTCGTTCGTGCGCGACGATCAGCCCCGTTCGGTCACCACCCGGCAGCTTGCGCTGGCGATTCGCGATGAAGTGTGCGATCTGGAGCGCGCGGGCATCCGCATCATCCAGATCGACGAGCCGGCGCTGCGCGAAGGCCTGCCGCTGCGCCGCGCGGACTGGGCCGAGTACCTGGAGTGGGCGGTCGAAGCGTTCCGCCTGGCCGCAGCCGGCGTGGCCGACGACACGCAGGTCCACACCCATATGTGCTACGCCGAGTTCAACGACATCCTGCCGGCCATCGCCGCCATGGATGCCGACGTGATCACGATCGAGACCTCGCGGTCGGCCATGGAACTGCTGGAAGGCTTTGGCGATTTCGATTATCCCAACGAGATCGGCCCGGGCGTCTACGACATCCATTCGCCGCGCGTGCCGGGTGTGGACGCCATCACGCGGCTCTTGGAACGTGCGTGCGAGGTCATTCCGCCGGAGCGCTTGTGGGTCAATCCAGATTGCGGGCTGAAGACGCGCGGCTGGCCCGAAACCGAGGCTGCGCTGGCCAACATGGTCAGTGCGGCGCGCCAGTTGCGCACCAGGCTGGCGGGCCAGGCGCCGCTCCACTGGAAGCGGGTCACGTCGCCGACCGCACGGCCTGCTGCCAGCGCCCACACGCACGGCGCGGCATGCGGTCCCGGTTGCGCGGGACAGGCGGCGGTCTGACGGCAGGGTGCGGCAACGCCGTGCACGAAACAACCTTGCTTATGCGCTAAAGCGCACGCTGCGACGCTGTGACACATAGTGTCGCAGCGCCCCGCTCCGTATCCTTGCGGTCGAGCCAAACCAACAAGATCGCGCTGCGCCCCATGTCGGCGCGGCCATCGACCGCAAGCAATGAAAAGAACCACCTCATGGCGCCGTGCCGCGGTGCTGCCCGCTGCCGCCTTGTCCGGCGCCGCGCTGGCGCAAGGCGCGCAGATCGCGTCTCCCGTCCTGCCCACCGTCACCGCCACTGCAGCGGCCGAAGGTTCGCTGACTGCGCCCGGCGTGGCGCAGCAGCGGCAGTCGCTGTTCCAGTCGGCCGGATCCGTCGGCTTCGTCGACGCGGCCACCTATACCAACACCTACGCCAACGATCTGCGCGACGTGCTCAAGGACGCACCGGGCGTGTACGTGCAGGAGCGCTACGGCCAGGAACTGCGCCTGTCGATCCGCGGCTCGGGCGTGGCGCGCGGCTATCACACGCGCGGGCTGGAAATCCTGCAGGACGGCGTGCCGACCAACTTTGCCGATGGCAGCGGCGATTTCTACCAGATCGACCCGCTGGCGTTGTCGGCGGCCGAGGTCTACAAAGGCGGCAATGGACTCGCGTATGGCAGCACCACGCTGGGCGGCGCGCTGAATTTCACCACGCCCACCGCCTTGACTGCCGATGCGAAGAACATGGTGCGTATCGACGGCGGCAGCTTCGGTACGGTGCGCGGCAGCGGACAGGTGTCGCGCCAGATCGGCCAATGGGATTTCCTGGTCAATGCCACGGTCAGTCATTCGGAAGGCTGGCGCAATCACGAGCGCGGCCAATACGAGCAGTTGAACGCCAACGTCGGCTACCGCTTCAGTCCCACCGTGGAAACGCGCTTCTACTTCGGCGCCTATATTGTCGATCAGCTGCTGCCGGGTACGCTTTCGCTCAACGACGCGCTGAACAACCCACGCATGGCGTCGGCCAGCGCACTGGCGGGCGATCAGGCGCGCAACACGCGCACCGAGCGCGTGGCCAACGTCACCAGCATCAAGCTCGATAACGGCCAGATCGATTTCACAACCTGGGGCATCCACAAGAGCCTGTATCACCCGATCTTCCAGGTCATCGACCAGGACAGCTGGACCTACGGCTTTGCGCCGCGCTACACCGGCAATTTCTCGCTAGGCGGCATGCGCAACCAGTTGATCGCGGGCGCGCGATTCTTTGGCGGCAACAACCAGGCGCGTCAATACGTCAACGTGAACGGGGATCGCGGCGCGCAGACGCTCAATGCCAAGCAGGACGCCTACAACTACGAGGCCTATCTCGAAGACCGGCTCTATGTGCTGCCCACGGTGGCGCTGATGGCGGGCGCCAAGGCATACCGCAACCGCCGCGAATATGTCGATTACGGCGGCCTGCCGGCCAATCCGATCGCCAAGTCCGATGCCGCCACCTTCAGCGGCGTCAATCCCAAGTTTGGCGTGCTGTGGGAACCGAAGCAGGATGTGCAGGCCTTTATCGACATCACGCGCAGCGCCGATGTGCCGGACTTCACCGACCTGAGCCAGACCATCGGCACTACCCAGCGCTTCGTGCCGCTGGCGGCGCAGCATGGCTGGACGCTGGAGCTGGGCACGCGCGGACGCACCGACCGGTTTGCGTGGGACGTCACGGCATATCGGTCGCTGCTGCGCGACCAGCTGCTGCAATACACCGTCAGCCCCGACGTCCCCGCCGCCACGTTCAACGCCAACAAGACCGTGCTGCAGGGTGTGGAGCTTGGCGCCAGCGCCGACATCGTGCGCAACGTGATCGGCAAGGGCGACAAGATCACGGTGTCGCAGTTGTGGAACTACAGCGATTTCCGCTTCGACAACGATCCCGTCTATGGCAACAACCGCATCGCCGGCGTGCCGACGCACGTACTGCGCACCACGCTCGCCTACAGCCGCAACAGCCGGCTGCGCGTGGCGGGCACCATCGACTGGGTGCCGACGGGCGCCTATGTCGATTACGCCAACACCTTGAAGGTGCCCGCGTATGTGCTGTTCGGCATCGAAGCGAGCTATGAATTCGAGCGCGGCGTCACGCTGTTTCTCGACGCGCGCAACCTGGCGGACAAGCGTTACGTCAGCGACTTCAGCACCGTGGCCGATGCGCGCACCGCCAACACGTCGGTGTTCTATCCCGGCGTGGGCCGCGCGTTCTATGCCGGTGTGAAGTTCAAGTTCTGAGGCTGCTCTGCCGCTTACCACCATGCCTCCCACAGGGCGGCAGGCGGCCGGGGACGCTCACAGGCGCCAGATGCACAAAGCCCTTCCCGATCGGGAAGGGCTTTTCGTTTGAGCCGTGCCGCCGAGCGGCGCGTGCGATCAGGCGATCAGTTCACGCGCTGCACCGGAGGCGGCATCCATTTGCCGTCGAGCATGGTCTGGTCGGGCCAATACGCGCGCAGCATCAGGTTGAACGCATCGGGTGGCGCCGGCAGCCAGTTGGCGACACGCGCCGCGGCGGGGCGCTCGTACTGGATGTAGATATCGAGCGAGCCGTCGCGGTTGTAACGCAGGCGATCGCGGCTGCCGATTGCATAACGCTGCAGCTCGTTGGCAACAAACGCCTGCTTGTCGTTGTACATCGTCAGCGACCAGAACGCCTTCACGGGCGGCAGTTGGCCTTTCTCGAAGTGCAGGACATAGCGGCTGCCGCCATCGAACGGACGCCCGCTGGCATCGGCGCGCGCGGTCGGATACAGCGCATCTTCGGGCAAGTTCGCGCCGAGGCCGAACATCGCGACGGTGGCGCGACGGCCGTAGTCGACGCCATAGACACCGGTGTCGCGCCGCACGCGCCAGCCGGTGGCGCCGGCCTCGCTCTTGCGGCCCGCCGCGGCGATGCCCGCCAGCGCGGCGGTGGCGCCCTCCTGCACCGCGCGGGCCGTCGACGGCTCCAGCACCGTGGTCTTGAAGGGCTCGCCCGACTTGATGCCCATGCGCAGCATCCTGTCGACCATTTCCGCGTTTTCCGGCGGCGGAGGATTGGTCTGCAGCAACGCGGCAAGACGGCTGAAGAAGGCCTGCGCATCCATGGCGGCCACCTGTTCCACCGGTGGCGTCTCGGTATCGATCAACGTGGCCCGCGGCGCGGCCGCCTGGACGCTACGCACGCCGCGGCGCCATGCCGACAGCGGCACCAGCTTGAACTGGTCCTGCAGGCGATGCACGTTGGCGTAATCCTGCTTGCCGTTGGTCTGGATCCGGCCGATCACCCACACCATGTTGGTCGGCGAACGGATTTCTTTGACGCCCTTGGGCAGCGTCCCTTCCCAGCCGGGACCGACAATCGCGTACGCGCCGCGCCGTGTGCCGGTGGTGCGTTTGCCTGGCGCCGCAAACACGTTGGTCCACGCATCGAGCAACTGCATCACGTAATAGCGGCCGGCCGTATCGGGCACCGACATCACGAGCGGTTCCTTCGACAGATCGAGCCAAGCTATCGAATAAAGCGTGTCGGCATTGGGGCTGACCACGTCGGTGAACGACGCATCGGGGAAAGCGCGCTTGTGGGAGAACGTATTGACGGGCACGTTGGCCGTCATCACTTCACGCGTGACGTCCATCAGCACCAGCGGATAGCCGTAGGTAAATACCTCGGCCGAGAGTGTCTTCATTGCCTGGTCCGATGGCGGCTGCTCCGCGGCGGGCACATTGGCCATCGGCGCGGGCGTGGACGAGCAGGCGGAAAGAAAAGCGGCAAGCGCGACCACGCTTGCCAGTTGGCATATCGATCGATTCATGACCCCGTTTCCCTTAGGAATGGCAACCTTCCGGCCAGCGTATTGGGGCGCGTGTAGCTCCGGAGGCGCATCTGTAGGGTCGAATGATGTGCCGCGACACGAGCACTGTCAATGATTCCAGTACTCGCTTTCGGGGGGAAACGAACACTGGGAGGCCCAATGGCAAGCGATGGAGACTGCGCTTCATCGAATGCGGCTGTGGCGTGCCACTGCGTCGGCGCGGCGCACAATTCACATCCGGCAAATCTGCCAGCAATGCGCAAAGCGGCAGGCGCGCGGCAAATCCAATGAAACCAGCCGGGGAAAGAGGGGAAAAAGCCAAAGAAAAAGGGCTTCCTTTTACGGAAGCCCTTTGTCACTGCATAGGTGGCGCGGCTGGCAGGATTCGAACCCACGACCCCTTGGTTCGTAGCCAAGTACTCTATCCAACTGAGCTACAGCCGCACGCGAGGCCCGAATTGTATCGCAATTTGCATTTCGCGCAAGCGTTTTTTGAAGGGTCTTTTCAGACACGTATGAGATCGCGCGCGCCGGGCACGTCACGGCACGTCCCTTCTTACCAACGATAGCGAGCGCCAAGCGTGCCGCCGGGATTTCGTCCGCCGCGCGCCTTGACCCACAGCTTGAGCCCGGTAATCGAATTGCTGTGCGCGCCGATGTTGAACGAGAACAGCCCGCGCAGCAGGTCCGTATCGATACGGGTGCCGTTGATGTTGATGACCTTTGCGCGGTTGTCCTGCCACCAGTCGGCTTCGACAAACGGATAGACACCGTTGAGCCGCGTTGGCTTCGATCCGTACAGGCGCACGGCGAGACCGGTTGCGGTGGCTTCGCCGGGCGGCGCATCCCAGTTGCCCGATGTAGGCGACACGCCGGGCCGGTAGGCCATCTCCACGCGCGATTGCAACGTCAGGCCATTTCCGCCGCGCGATAACGGCGCGTCGAGCGACAACGCCATGCTGCGCGCATTGCCGTCGACGAAGCGCGTTGCCGTCGATGCATCGTCGACGTGGAGTGGCGGACGCGGTGCGCTGCTGAAGCGCTCCACCACACGATCGATCGAGGCCAGATTGACAGCGACGTGATCGGCGTCGCCGCTGGCTGGCAAAGGCGCGCTGTGCGATGCGTGAACGGGAATCGGCAGGTCGGGATCGTCATCGACGATCACCATGCGCGGCGGCGCCATAGCGTCGGGCGTCGCCGGTTTGGCGGCAGCGGCACCAACCGCAACGGGCGTGGATTCGGACGGCGGCGGATCGACAAGCATTGGCGGCGCGACGAACGGCGGCACGCCTACGCTCTCTTCGGCCTGCGCCACCGCGCACGCCAGCATCGCCAACAGCAGGCACAGCGGCAGTCCAGGACGATACGGGGAATGCGCGGCAACATATCGCAACCCGACACGCCTCTCTCTCGCGAAAGTCAGCAGAACGGACATGGCGACCATCCTTGTCGGGCGTTATTCGAACCATGCCCGATCAGCTTGAGCATAGGTCAATGGCCGTTCAATCGTTAGCCGCGAATGTGGGACCCCACGCAAGCCAAATGGACGAGTGATCGTACGAGAGAGACGGATGTCGGACGAGTCGGTCGCGCATGGGGACGCGAGCCGCACGACCCCAAGATTGCGCCAGCAGGCGCAATCCTTTCGAGTCCTCGCGGGAAGTCCGCAGGGACTTCCCTTTCTGGGCCAGAAATCAAAAAGCCCTGCTCGATGAGCAGGGCTTTCGAATTGGTGCCCAGAAGAGGACTCGGTCACCCGTGCGCGACCCCGGGATTGCGCCAGCAGGCGCAATCCTTTCGAGTCCTCGCGCGAAGTCCGCAGGGACTTCCCTTTCTGGGCCGGAAATGAAAAAGCCCTGCTCAATGAGCAGGGCTTTCGAATTGGTGCCCAGAAGAGGACTCGAACCTCCACAGTGTTGCCACCGCTAGGACCTGAACCTAGTGCGTCTACCAATTCCGCCATCTGGGCTTCGTCTCGCTGCATTGCTGCGGCGATGCGAAGAACGTGATTATGCTGAGGCAGTTGCCTGGTGTCAACACCCTGCCGACAGAAATCGAAAAATTTCCGTCGACGCGGTCACGGCCGGTGTAGCCGGAAGTCGACATGTGCCGGCCGACCTTCCAGCGACAGCGTCGCCGTGGCGGGCGCCGTGCGGGCCACCACCTTGCCGGCTCGCATCACCAGCAGCCGCGTGGCGCGCAGGCGAATCGCCTCGACCGGGTCGCGCGCCTGCAGCAGCACCAGGTCGGCGCGGCAGCCGGGCGCCACGCCGTAGCCGTCGAGCCCCAGAATGGCCGCCGGCGTTTCGGTGACGGCGCGGAAGCAGGCGCGCATGGCGTCCTGTCCCGTCATCTGGGCTACGTGCAGCCCCATGTGGGCCACTTCCAGCATGTCGCCGGAGCCCAGGCTGTACCAGGGGTCCATCACGCAGTCGTGTCCGAATGCGACGGGAATGCCGGCCGCCAGCATTTCCGGCACGCGGGTCATGCCGCGCCGCTTCGGGTAGGTGTCGTGGCGGCCCTGCAGCGTGATGTTGATCAGCGGATTGGCGATCGCCGCCACGCCGGCCTCGCGCATCAACGGCAGCAGCTTCGACACGTAGTAGTTGTCCATTGAATGCATCGACGTCAGGTGCGACCCCGTAACCCTGCCCTGCAGGCCCAGCCGCACCGATTCGCTCGCCAGCGTTTCGATATGACGCGACATCGGATCGTCGCTTTCGTCGCAGTGCATGTCCACGCGCAAGCCGCGGCTGGCAGCCTCTTCGCACAGCAGCCTGACTGACGCCGCGCCGTCGGCCATGGTGCGCTCGAAATGCGGAATGCCGCCGACTACATCGACGCCCATATCGAGCGCGCGACGCAGGTTTTCCAGCGCACCGGCGCTGCGCAGCACGCCGTCCTGCGGAAACGCGACCAGTTGCAGATCGAGATAGGGCTTCACACGCTCGCGCACGTGCAGCAGCGCTTCGGTGGCCAGCAAGCGGGGATCGCACACATCGACATGCGAGCGGATCGCCAGCAGCCCCTTGGCAACAGCCCAGTCGCAATACGCCAGCGCGCGCTCGACGATCGCCTCCTGCGTCAGCAGCGGCTTGAGTTCGCCCCACAGTGCAATGCCTTCCAGCAACGTGCCCGATTGATTCACGCGCGGCAAGCCGAAGGACAGCGTGGAATCCATATGAAAGTGCGCGTCGACGAACGGCGGCGAAACCAGTTGGCCGGCCGCGTCGATTTCCTCGGCGGCGCTGGCCTGCAATGAAGTGGCCACGGCCGCGATCTTGCCGTCCGCGATGCCGATGTCGACATCGTTACGGCCGTCGGGCAGGTTGCAGTGACGCAGGATGGTATCGAGCATGAAATTTGGTTCCGTAGGGATGAATCAGCGCTCGCCTTTGCGATACGGCTTCATCAGGGCTTGCGGGTAGGCCGCTCGACGCGCGACCAGCACCAACGCCAGGATCGACAGGATATACGGCAACATCAGGTACACCTGATACGGCAGCGCAGGCAGCCCCGGCAGTGTTGCCCCGCCTTGCTGCAGCCGCAGTTGCAGCGCGTCGAACGCCGCGAACAGCAGCGCGCCGAGCAGCGCGCGCCCGGGCCGCCATGACGCGAACACCACCAGCGCCACACAGATCCAGCCGCGTCCGTTGATCATATTGAAAAAGAACGCATTGAAAGCCGACAGCGTCAGGAACGCGCCGCCGATCGCCATCAGTGCCGAACCGGCCATGATCGCGCCGATACGCACCGCCGTCACACGGATGCCCTGCCCTTCGGCCGCCGCAGGATTCTCGCCGACCATGCGCAAGGCGAGTCCCAATGGCGTGCGATACAGCAGCCACGCAATCACCGGCGTCATCACCAGCGCGAGCAGCGTGAGCGCTGTTTCCGCCGCCATCACCGTGCCGATCAGCGGCACATCGGCCCACCACGTCATCGGTGCGAAAGGCGTGATGGTTGGCGGTGTCGATACCTGCGCAAAGCCCAGGCGATACGCGTAATAGGACAGGCTCGTCGCCAGCATCGTCACGCCAAGTCCCGCCACGTGCTGCGACAGTGCCATCGACACCGTGAGCCAGCCATGCAGCAGACCAAACGCCAGACCGGCCCCGGCCGCCGCCGCCACGCCGCCCCACAGCGGCAGCCCGTGGTAGACGGCCAGCCAGCCGCAAAACGCGCCGGCCACCATGATGCCCTCGATGCCGAGATTCAATACGCCCGCGCGTTCGCACAGCAACACGCCGAGCGTGCCGAAAATCAGCGGCGTTGCCACGCGCAGCACGGCAATCCAGAACGGCGCGCCCGCCAGAATATCGAACAGTTCCATCACGCAGCCTTTCCGGCGCGATCGAATCGCACGCGATAACGGGTCAGCATCGTCGCCACCAGCATTGCCAGCAACGCCACGGCCACGATCACATCGGCGATCGTGTTGGGCACGCCGACCGCGCGGCTCATGCCATCGGCGCCCACCAGGATGCCCGCCACGAACACCGCCGCGGCCACCACGCCAAGCGGATGCAGGCCGGCAAGCATGGCGATCACCACGCCGGTATAGCCATACCCGGGCGACATATCGAGCGTCAGGTAGCCGGTACGGCCCGCCACCTCGACCACGCCGGCCAGTCCGGCCAGCGCGCCGGACAGCGCTGCGGCGAGCAGCGTGACGCGCGCCACCGGCATCCCCGCAAACGCCGCGGCGCGCGCATTGGCGCCCACTGCGCGCATCCGCAGGCCGAATACCGTGAAGCGATTGATCGCCCAGGTCGCGGCCGCCAGCGCCACCGCGATAAGCAGCCCACTATGTACGCGCGAGCGTTCCATCAGGCGCGCGAGTTCCAGTTCGGGAACCAGCGCGACCGACTGCGGCCATCCCATCGCCAGCGGGTCCTTCATCGGGCCATCGAGCATCGTCGATACGCCGAGCAGCACGATGAAGTTCAGCAGCAGCGTGGTGACCACCTCGTCGACGCCAAAGCGCATCTTGAGCACCGCAGGCACCAGCAGCAACAGCGCACCGGCCAGCATCCCGGCGGCCACCATCAGCCCGAACAGCACGCCGGTGGGCAGCGACGCGGCCCACGGTGCGGCGGCGCCATCGACTTGCCCGCCCACGGCCACCGCCGCCAGCGCGCCCAGATACAGCTGGCCTTCCGCACCGATATTGAACAGCCGCGTGCGAAACGCCACGGCAACGGCAAGGCCGGTGAGGATCAGCGGCGTGGCGCGCGTGAGTGTTTCGGACCATGCAAAGCGCGATCCGAATCCACCTTCGAGCAACAACAGGTAGGCCTTGCCGACAGGCGCGCCGGCACAGGCCACCAGCAGCGCGCAGATCAGCAGTGTCACTACGATCGCGCCAATTGGCGCCATCACCAGCGCGGCACGCGATGTGCCAGTGCGTGCTTCAAGCCGCATGGACCACCTCGGCGTCGCTGACGTCGCGCGCGCTATCGGCGCCGGCCATGGCCAGCCCCAGCGTTCCGAGCGTCCAGTGCGACGTCGGTTGCGCGGCCGTGAGATGACCGGCGTGCATCACCGCGATGCGATCGGATAGCGCCATCAATTCGTCCAGATCCTCTGAAATCAGCAACACTGCCGCGCCGGCCGCCGCCGCTTCCAGCAACTGGCGATGCACATAGGCCACCGCACCGATGTCGAGTCCCCACGTCGGCTGGCTGGCCACCACGAGGCGCGGTGCGCCGGTGCCGCGCACGGACAGAGCGCGGCCCAGGATCAGCTTTTGCATGTTGCCACCGGACAGCGCACGCGTTGGCGTATCGATACCGCCGCCGCGTACGTCGAATCGCGCCACCAGATCGTTTGCAAAGCGCCGTGCCGCGCCGCTGCGGATAACGCCGGTCCGCACGAAGACTGGATTGTCGAGTTGCTCGGCGATGGCGTTTTCCCAAATCACAAGATCGCCCACCGCGCCTTCCGCATGACGATCCTCCGGAATCCGCGCGACGCCGCTGCGGATCCAGCGATGCGGCACGGCCGGCAATTGTTTGCCATCGACACGGACGCGCCCTGCCGTCGCCGCGACGGCGCCACTGAGCAGCGCGGCGAGCGCGACCTGACCATTGCCCGACACGCCCGCAATGCCGAGAATTTCCCCGGCGTGAATCTCGAGCGAGACCGCATGCAAACCGGCCCGCCCTTGCGCGGCCGGCACGCTTGCGCGCTCCAGCGACACCACCACATCGCGCGTGGCCGTGCTTGCCTCGCGGGTCGGCATCTCGACGTTGCGACCCACCATCAGTTCCGCCAGCTCAGCCTTGTGCGTGCCGGCCGCCATGCGCTCGGCCACCAGCTTGCCGGCGCGCAGCACCGCCACGCGGTGCGACACGCGCAATACCTCGTCGAGCTTGTGGCTGATGAACACCACCGAAAGTCCTTCCGCGATGAGCTGCCGCAGCGTGGCAAACAGGCTGTCCGCCTCCTGCGGCGTCAGCACGGCGGTCGGTTCATCGAGAATCAGGATGCGCGCGCCGCGATACAGCGCCTTGATGATTTCCACGCGCTGCCGTTCGCCCACCGAGAGCGATCCCACGCGCGCCTGCGGCGACACCGCCAGCCCGAAGCGCTGGGCGAGATCATCGATGCGCGCCCGCGCCGTGCCGCGCTGCTGACGCCAGCGCCATAGCGGCTCGGTGCCGATCACGATGTTGTCGAGCACGGAAAGGTTGTCGGCCAGCGCGAAATGCTGATGCACCATGCCCACGCCCGCAGCCAGCGCGGCGCGTGGATTGCCTGGCGGCAGCACGGCGCCATCCACTTCCACTGCGCCGCTGTCCGCGACGTAGTGACCAAACAGGATATTGACCAGCGTGCTCTTGCCGGCGCCATTTTCGCCGAGCAGGGCCAGCACCTCGCCGCGATACAGCTCCAGCGAAATGTCGTCGTTGGCCACCAGCGATCCAAACCGCTTGGTGATATGCGAAAGCCGGAGAACCGGCGAACCATCGAGGGGCATCGATCAATCAGAAGTCAGCAAAAAGCAGGCCCCGTCCGGCAAGGGACGGGGCGCCTGGTCAGCGCAACGCGGATCTGTCAGCGCACAGCCGCCATGCGGATCCGCGTCGGTCATGGCACCTGTCACGACGTCGCTGTCACGGCGTCGATTTCGGCTCGGTTTCCACCACCTTGATAGTGGTCTTGCCATCGAGAATCGCGCGTTCCTTGGCCTTGACCTTGGCCATCACGTCGGCAGGCACCTTGCCCTCGAACGTGCCCAGCGGGGCAAGCTCCGCGCCCTTGTATTTCATCAGCGAGTACTGGCCGTAATCCTCGTTCTTGAACTGCCCCGACTTCACCTTGGAGAGCGCGGCGGCGATGGTCGGCTCCATGTTCCACAACGCGGAGGCCACTACCGTGGTTGGATACTGCGGCTGTGTGTTGATCACGTTGCCGATAGCCAGCTTGCCGCGCTCCTTAGCGGCGTCCGACACGCCAAAGCGCTCGGCGTAGAGCACATCGGCGCCCTTGTCGATCATCGCGAACGCGGCCTCCTTGGCCTTGGGCGGATCGAACCACGAGCCGATAAAGCTGACCGTGAACTTCACCTTCGGATTGACCTCGCGTGCGCCTTCCATGAACGCATGCATCAGGCGATTGACTTCCGGAATCGCGTAGCCGCCGACCATGCCGATGTGGTTGGTCTTGGTCATGCCGCCCGCGATCATGCCAGTCAGGTACGACGGCTCCTGGATATAGTTGTCGAACACCGAGAAGTTGGGCGCCTGCGGCTTGCCAGACGATCCCATCAGGAAGGCGGTCTTCGGATAGTCCTTTGCCACCTTGCGCGCCGCGCCTTCCACCGCGAACGATTCACCAACGATCAGCGCCGAGCCCTGTTCCGCATACTGACGCATCACGCGTTCGTAATCGGCATTCGACACGCTTTCAGAAAACACGTAGTCGATCTCGCCACGCGACTTGGCCTCGTTGAGCGCCTTGTGGATGCGCGACACCCACTGCTGCTCCACCGGCACCGTGTAGACCGCGGCCACCTTGATCTTCGACTGGCCGTAGGCCGCTGGCGACAAACCGATGGCGGCCAGCGCCGCGGCGGCTGCGGCAGCCTTCATCCAGTTGCGGCGATCGCTTCCGTTGTGCATGAATTCACTCCCCTTTTCTACGTTGTGCGCGCGCGTTGCGCGTGATTTGACAGCGATATTCGTGGCAATGCCTTGCGGCTATGGCGCGCCAGCCGCACCGCGGCTTTCCTCGCGCAGCCCGCAGCCGCGCAGCATCAGCGTCACCAGATGCTCCGTGGCGCGCTCGAAGTCCTCCGCATCGAGCTGGCTCACGCCCAATACGGCACAGACTTGCGCTTCGAAATCGGCATAGGTCTGGGTCGATGCCCAGATCGTGAAAAACAGGTGGTAGGGATCGACCGGCGCCATATGGCCGTCGTCGATCCATGCGCGGATCACCATGGCCTTTCGCTCGATCAGCTCGTGCAGCACCTGACGCAGCACGCCGCCGATTTCCGGTGCGCCGTGCAGCAGTTCATTGGCGAACACGCGCGACGCGTCGGGGTGACTGGCAGAAAGCCGCATCTTGGCGCGGATGTACTGTTCCAGCGCCAGACGCGGGTCGTGCTCGGCGCTGATGATGTCGGTCTCTGATAGCCACAGCTGCAGCGTATGCGCCAGCACCGCGCGATACAGCGCCTGCTTGGTACGAAAGTAGTAATGCAGATTCGATTTCGGCACGCCCGCGCGCGTGGCGATGTCCGCCATCGTGGCGCCGGCAAATCCCGCGCGGGCGAATACATGTTCCGCTGCGCGCAGGATCAGCGCCTCGTTCTCCTGGCGAATACGCCCGGCCGATTCGCGCGCCAGCGGCGCGCATGCCTGCGCGGCCATCATTTGGTGCCATACAGCCGGTCGCCGGCGTCGCCCAGACCGGGCACGATGTAGCCGTGCTCGTTCAATTCGTCGTCGATCGCCGCGGTCACGATGGCGACGTCCGGATGCGCCGATTGCAGCGCGTGCAGACCGGGGCGCGAGGCGATCAGGCAGACGTATTTCATGGTGGTCACGCCCGCCTCCTTGAGGCGGTTGATCGCGGCAATGGCCGAGTTGCCGGTGGCCAGCATCGGATCGACCACGATCACAAAGCGTTCCTGGATGTCCTCGGGCATCTTGAAGTAATACTCGATCGGTTCCAGCGTTTCGGGGTCGCGATACAGGCCGATATGCCCGACGCGCGCGGCTGGCAACAGGTCGAGCATGCCGTCGAGAAAGCCATTGCCTGCGCGCAGGATCGACACCAGGCACAGCTTCTTGCCCGACAACACCGGCGATTGCATCGGCGCGATCGGCGTCTTGATCGCCACGGTTTCCATGGCGAGATCGCGCGTGGCCTCGTATGTCAGCAGTTGGCTGATTTCGCGCACCAGGCGGCGAAAGTTGTCGGTAGTGGTGTCCTCGCTGCGCACCAGGGTGACCTTGTGCTGTACCAGCGGATGGTTGACCACCATTAACGCTGGCGATGCAGCCCCGGTTTCGGCAAAAGCCTGCGCGACGGGTTGGGCCGCGGCGGACATGTCGTTCATGATGCGCTCCTTGGTTTCAGGCGTTTGCATGGGCCGGACGCAGCGGGCCCTCGCCCGCCTCGCACTGGGTGACTGCCACTGCGTTTGCGTTGGCGACTACTGTGGTTGCCACGTTCGGCACCGCGTCCTGCGCGGCGCCGCATTACGTAGCGTTGCGCGATAAAAGGCGTCAGAACACGGTGCCGTCGCTCTGGATTGCAAAGGGCGGCGGCCCGCCGGGCGGGCGGCGTTGCGCGGCGATACGTCGCCCGGCGGCCCAGGTGCCGCCTTCCAGCACGCGCGCCAGCGGGAATTCATCGGCCGACAAACCCAGCGCCTGCCGCACGCCATCGGCCACGAGATCGAGCCCCGTCACGGTCAGCGCACGCCATTCGACGATCTCCGGCTCATCCACCGTGTGCGTGCGATGGGCGAATTCGCTATCGCGCGGCACGGTCAGTTCGAAGTCGTAGAGCAGCCCGCCATTGCGGTACTCCGGCAGGCCCGTGAGCGCATCCAGCCCCACCACGACCAGGCCGCCGTCCTCGAGCGGCTCCAGCAGCGAATAGGTCAGCCATTGCGTGAGCTTGTGGAACGGCACCAGCCCGCCGGGCGCAGCCTGGTGACGCCAGCAGTCGCCCAGGGAAATGCCGTCAAGCTGCACCCGGCCCGGCCACACCGGGCCCAGCGCCACCAGCAGCGTGCGCAGCACGAAACCGGCTTCGATGCGCCCGTCCTGGGCGTGAGCGGCCAGATAGTCGAACAGGTTGCCCAGCCGCGCCGGCGTGCCGAACACCGCGGGCGTGGCCTGCATCACCTCGCCAAGACGCCTCAACAGCCCAGCGCGCCCTTCCAGGCCAACCAGCGGATTGTGCTGCGCCACCTGAAACGCCGTGGCAATCGTCGATGCGTCGATACGCGCCAGGCGTTCGGCGTCGGCGCGCAGCGGATCGCCGGGCTCCGCAGAAAAACCGCCCCTGGCGAACAGATCGAAGCTGGCCACGCCGAGCCCTTCCGAACGCGTCAGCATCATGTCGCTGGCGGGATCGCGGTAGCGCCAGTCGGGTCCCGCGCCGGCATCGAGCAACACGCTCGGGATCACGAGATCGATACCGATGCGCGCGCGTTCGGTGCAATGCTCGGCGCCCGACATGCCCGCGCGCTCGCACAGGATCTGCCAGCGGTTGATCGCGTCCTGTCCCGGCCCGCCGCTTTCGAAATGGCGCCAGCGGCTGTGGTAGGGAACCTGCAGATCGGGATAGCGGCGGCGGATCGTCGCGGCGACATAGTCGGCAATTGCGTGGACGCGATCCGCATGCCATGTGAACAGGTCCGACTCGCCCGCCGCAACATACTCGGTCACCGCCTTGCAATGGGTGCGCACCGCTTCGCCACTGAGCAGCGCGGACGCGGGATGATCGGCGGGAACCGGGCTGTGCCAGCCGCTGCCCGTGCCGGAACCGGACGCTTCCCCTGCGGGATACTCGTTCATTCGTTCAACCCCCTGCCCTTTGCCAGGGCGAGTTCGTTGGCGTCAGGCGGCGAATAGCTGGTGAAGTAACCCGCCGCCACCTTCGCATCGATTTCCACGCGCGCATCGGCCGGAATCAGCGCCTCGGGGATCGCCACCTGCTCGACCACTTCGATGCCCTGCGCGGTCAGCGCGCCATGTTTCATATTGCTCATCGAGGCCCAGCGATCGATGCGCCGGATGCCGAGCCAGTGGAATACATCGGGCATCAGTTCCTGGAACCGCATGTCCTGCACGCCGGCCACGCATTCGGTCCGCGCGAAGTAGGTTTCGGCGCGATCGCCGCCCACCTGCCGCTTGCGCGCGTTGTAGACCAGGAACTTTGTGACTTCGCCCAGCGCGCGGCCTTCCTTCCGGTTATAGACCACCAGGCCTACGCCGCCCTGCTGCGCCATCTCGATACACACCTCGATGCCATGCGCGAGATAAGGCCTGCATGTACAGATATCGGAACCGAACACATCTGAACCATTGCATTCGTCGTGCACGCGGCATGCCACCTTGGTGTCGGGCTGGCCGAGCTTGCCGACATCGCCAAAGAAGTACAGCGTCATGCCGCCGATCGGCGGCAGAAACACCTTGAGGTCCGGTCGCGTGACCAGTTCCGGAAACATTCCGCCGGTCTGCTCGAACAGGCTGCGCCGCAGGACGCTTTCCTTGATGTTGAAGCGCCGCGCGATGCCGGGCAGATACCAGACCGGATCGATTGCGGCCTTGGTCACGCGCACATCGCCGTTGGCGTAGAGAATTTCGCCGTCCGGTTTCAGACGGCCCGCCGCGATGGCCGCGATCAGTTCCGGCATGTTGATATGCGCGCGCGTGATGGCGATGGTCGGGCGAATGTCGAAGCCCGCGGCGATGCGATCGGCAAACACGCTGGAAACGAGATGCCCCCAGGGATCGAGCGATACGATCTTGTCCGGGTCGCCCCACTGATCATGCGGCCCGATGGTCTCGGCCGGCGCGGTGTCGGTGAGGTCCGGCCGATGCGCGCGTTGCAGGCTGCCCGACGCCACTGCCAGCGCGCGATAGATCGCATAGGCGCCGGCGTGCGTGCCGATGACGTTGCGCTGTACCGGATCGGTCAGGCTGGCGATCACAGGTCCGCGTTCGGCCGCCGTGGGCGCGCCCCAGTGGATGGGTTCGGCCGGCTTGTCGCGGCGCGCGTGTGAGGTCAGGACGATATGGTCGGACATGGCAGCCTCGTCTCCCGGCATCGTGCCGGTACTGGAACCTGACCAAATGGTCAGGTTTATGAATCCATACTAGGCAACACTCATGCCAACGCCCAAGTGGGGTTGTTACGGTTAGTGGCATCCCGTACGCACCGTGCATGTGCGCAACAGATGTCGACACATCGCTGATCGGGGGCGCAAACGATACATGTCGGTGCATGCGCACGCCTCCGTGCGCGGGCTGGAGTTTTAGGGTCGCGGCTATTCCGCAAGGGTCGGGCAATTTCAATACTTCAGGGCATCGAGCCGTACCGGCTCATGTCGCCCCTGGAGTTGATCGTGAAGAAGCTGCCCGCCACCGTTGTCGTCCGCGCCCTGTTGTTCATGTCTGCGGTGGTCGTCGTCCCCGCCACCGCCTTTGCCGGTCCCGCTGAAACCGCATCGCCGCTGCCCAAGGCCTGCGCGATGGTCATGCAGGGCGAGCAACCGCGCGTGCGCTGCGTCGTTTCGGGCGACCAGGACCTGGAAAAGCAACCTCCCGAGGTGGGGTCGCAAGTGATCTGGGACCGCATCATTTCCGATCCGGACACGCTGCGCGAGCTGCGGCCCACGTTCGCCTGAAGCGCGGTGCGCAATTTCGTTTTCTTCGCTCGCCAAAACAAAAACGGCACGCTCGGTGAGAACGTGCCGTTTGTATTTCAGGCGTCACTGCGCGGATAACGGTCAGCCGCCCACGCGTTCCCCGATGCGCCCACGCGCACGCGACGGCAGATCGGCCGTCAGCCACTCAACCAGCCTGCGCAGCGGATTGCCCGCTTCAACATGGCGATGGAACGCCGCGCCGGCGACATTGCTGGCGATCCATGCCAGCACCATGCCCAGCGCATTGGCCATCGGCTTGCCGGGCGCAACGTGCGTCACCACGGCGTTGACCATCAAGCAGACCGGAAAATGCACCAGGAATACCGAATAGGAGATCTTGCCGAAATACGCGGTGAGCCGGCCGCCGGGCCAGTGCTCCAGCCAGCCGCCGCGGCGCGAGACGGCCAGCAGCAGCGCGGTAGCCAGCGCCACGGCGATCCGCAGGCGGAAATCGACCACCAGCGCGGCCGCGCCCATCGCCGCCAATACGATCAGCGACATCGGCGAACGTTCGGGATTGGACGCCCAGAAGGCCAGCACGCCCATGCCATAGGCGCCAAAGAAATAGACGGCCCAGATATCCCAGCTCGCATCGCGGTTGAACCAGAACAGTGACAACCCGGCCAGCGCCGCCACCAACGGCACGCCGAGCGCCAGCGCGTTGCGCGATACGGCGCGGCCAAGCCACAGCGTGAAAACCAGCAGCGCGAACAGTTGCAGATCGATGGCGATATACCAGACGCCGGCCGATAGCGCATCGACATCGAGAATGTTGTGCAGCAGCAGGATATGCGCGACAAATTGCGCGAGCTGAGGCGCCGCGGGGATCGAATCGTGGTGCATCCAGGTTCGGGCGACGGCCGCCCCGACGATGGCGATCACGATTGCCGCGGCATAAGGCACCACCAGTTTCTGATAGCGCCGCCATACGGTCGCCAGCGGCCGCGGCGTGGTCAGGTGGCCGGCCGGCGCCAGGCTGCGCGCCGCCAGGAATCCGCTAATCACAAGAAACACCTGCACCGCGATGCGCGCGTAATCGGCCAGCCAGCCGATCAGTCCGGGCGCCAGGGCGTGGGCGGCATCGGACATGGGGCCGTAGAAGGCCAGGTGGTGCAGCACGATCAGCTGTGAGCTGACCGCCTTCAGGGCATCGATACATGCCAGACGGGAAGGACGGGGGCTCATTTGTTATAGGAAAGATACAAAATGGCCCGCATTGTACCCGGAACAGTGCGCGTGGGAATGTGGATGGTGCGTAACCTTTGTAAGCGCCGATACATGTGCGCCCGGCGGGGCCGCCCGCGCCCCACATTTGGGAATTAGCTAATAAGAAACAAATACTTCGCCCTGTCAGGGGCCGGGTATACCCTTGCGTCTTTGCTAGCCTGACCCCGCCCATGTCGTCGCCTGTTTTCTTCCGCTCGCTCCACCGTTCCGTTCAACGCATCGCCGCCGCCGTGGCACTCACGGCCGTCCTCGCGCCGGCCGCCCACGCCCAAAGCCCCGTGCTCGACAAGATCCGCGAAACCGGAACCATCACGCTTGGCTACCGCGAATCGGCGCTGCCGTTTTCATTTGGCGACGACAAGGGGCAGCCGGCCGGCTATGCCGTGGATCTGTGCCTGCGCGTGGCCGACGCCGCCAAGCACAAGCTGGGGTTGAAGGACCTCAAGGTGCGCTGGCTGCCGCTGACGCCGCAGAACCGCGTGCCGGCCGTCGTCAACGGACTGGTCGACCTCGACTGCGCGCCTAACACCAATACGCTCGAACGTCAGAAACAGGTGGCCTTCAGCGTGTCGCACTATGTGTCCACCGTGCGCATGCTGGTGCGCGCCGATTCGGGCATCAAGTCGTTTGACGACCTGCGGGGCAAGACCGTGGTGACCAGCGCCGGATCGACCGGCGATCGCCACGTGCGCCGCCTCAAGAGCGAATACGGATTCCGCGACGTCTACGCCAAGGATCACGGCGAATCGTTCCTGCTGCTGGAAACCGGCCGCGCCCAGGCCTTCGTGATGGACGACGTCCTGCTGGCCGGACTGCGCGCCAAGTCCAAGGATCCTTCGCAATACGTGATCGTCGGGCCGGCGCTTTCGGTCGAACAGAACGCCCTGATGATGTCCAAGGCCGATCCCGAGTGGAAGCATTTGGTCGATCAGACGCTGGCCAAGACGTTTGCCAGCGCGGATGCCGCGGCACTGCAGAAGCGCTGGTTCCAGCAAGGCATCGGCGCGCGCGGCACCAACCTGGCGCTGCCGCCTTCCGCTGAAGTCCTGCAGGCCTGGAAACACCCCTCGGACGTTGTGACGGAGTAAGCATTTCCGGGGCGACGCCCCCGGAAAAGCCCTGAGTTGACGGCCCGCCACGCCTTGTCCACACTGGCCCAGCGCGGTTTTACCGGCCGGTAGAACCGGAATAACGCGAACCGCCGAAGGCGGCAACCGAGGAGAAATTTCATGAACAAGTTCATCGCCACCGCCATTGCGCTGGGTCTTGCCACCGCTTCGGTGGCCGCCGTTGCGCAGGACAAGAAGTCGTTCGATCCGTATTCGCAAGGCGCCAAGTCGGGCGAGAAGTTCGATACCTACAGCCAGGGCGCCAAGGCCGGCGACAAGTTCGACACCTACTCGCAAGGCGCGAACAAGAGCACGCGCGCCGACCTGGTCGATCAATCGGCCGCGCCGAAGAAGTCGACAAACAAGAAGGCCACGAAGAAAGCCACGCCGGCCAACTGACCCGCAGCTTCGCGCAGCTTGAAAAAAACGATGAGCCCTTCCTAGAGAAGGGCTCATTGCTTTTGGGGCGTCCCGGCGCCTTACCGGTTGTCGTCCTTGACGTCCAGCTCCAAAGCCGTCACGTCGATGCGCTGGACCTCGTTGTTCTGGCGGATCTCCGTGCGCAGCACGAACGCCTCGGCGGGACAGTACCAGTCGGTCACATGGAGCACGCTTGGCTCGAGCTGCAGCAGTTCGTCGCCGATCATCAGCGGGCCTAGCGATGTGCGTTTCTCGTAGGTGATCGGCATGCATTCCTTGCGCCCCATCACCGTGTTGATCATCTGCCTGCGGCCCACATGGCGCGCGCTGACGATGATCGACGCATGCAGCGCTTGCATCGTGCCGACCACCTCGTCCTGGCCCAGCGGGTAGATCTTGAGCGCGACGCTGGACTGAAACGTCTCGCCGTCGAGCATGGCGCCCTCGCGGATTTCCGTGCCCGCGTAGTTGAAGACGCCGCTGCCCGTAAACGACGCCTCGCCGAACATACGCGCGTAACGCGCGCGAGCGTTGATCACGGCGTTGCGGCTGTCGATGCGCGTGCGGGCCGTGGCGGCGCTGCGGTCGATATTGATCTCGTGGACCTGGTCCATCACCACGGGCGGGCCCATCAGCGCCGACAGCGCCGACTTCGAACGCACCTCGAGCTGGGCGCTGCAGCCGCGCGCCGTGCGCATCACCTCGCGCAGCGTCATGGTGATCGACATCGGCATCGATCCGTCCCCCTCCATCTGCACGCGCGAGCCGGAGCGGAACCACGGCGCGTCGCACAGCGCGGCGCCATTGGGCATCGGCGGCGTCATGCCCGATACGGGCGCCGCCGCCGGATCCGCCGCGGCGGCGGAAGCCTGGGCGCACGCCACGTTCACCCCACCCATCAGCAATAACGCCAACAGCACCGATTTCATCGCGATTCCCCGTCCCCATGGCCAAGGCGCCGTCGGATCGGGCCAGCGGCAACTCGGAATGGCGCCAGTATTCACGCGAAACCGATGGCGCGCAAATGACCCCTTCCCCGGCCGGGACGGGCCGGAAGCACCCAAACCGCAGGGCGGACAAGTCGCTCGTGCTAACATTGCGCGCCCGCGGACCCTTGCCGGCCCTGGCGGCAGCGGCGCAGCGCGGTAAAACGGGCGGCGCGCGCGGTCTTCGCAACGGCTTCGGGCGCACAGTTTGTCCACCGATTCCGGGCTTGCCGCGTTGTGGGGTGTTCGCCACAACGCAAGCCGCACAACCCGCCTCCGGTATCCCGGCCATTTCAGGAGAGATATGCGTAGTTCCTCGCCCTCGCGCCATGCCGGGCTGCCTGTCGGCATGATCGCTCTGGTAGTTGTCGCAGTGCTTCTGGTCTGGTTCGGCACGCTCGATGCCCGCCACCTGCTGCGTCCGGACGAGGGCCGCTACGCCGAGATCTCCCGCGAGATGTTCGTGACTGGCGATTGGGTCACCATCCGCTATAACGCACTGAAATACTTCGAGAAGCCGCCGTTCCACCTGTGGGTGACCACCATCGCCTACGAGCTGTTCGGAGTGGGCGACTGGCAGGCACGGCTGTGCGTGGCGCTGTCGGGCATTGCCGGGCTCGCCGTCACGATGCTGGCGGCGGCGCGCTGGTTCGGCTGCCGCGTGGGCCTGCTGACCGGTCTGGCAATGCTGGCCATGCCGATGTGGAGCGTGGCCGGCCATTTCAATTCGCTGGACATGACATTGTCTGGCGCCCTGGCCTGCGTGCTGGCGTTCATGCTGCTCGCCCAGCACCCGGACACCTCGCCGGCCGCCCGGCGCGTGTGGATGTTGGCCTGCTGGGCCGCCATGGGCGTCGCCATCCTGACCAAGGGCCTGGTCGGCATCGCACTGCCCGGCTTGGTGCTGGTGGTCTATACGCTGGTCACGCGCGATCTGGGCCTGTGGCGCCGCTTGCACCTGCCCAGCGGCATGGTTGCGATGCTGGTGGTGACGGTGCCGTGGTTCTGGCTGATTTCCTCGCGCAATCCCGAATTCCCGCAATTCTTCTTTATCCACGAGCACTGGGATCGCTACACCTCCACGGTGCACGCGCGCAAGGGATCGATCTGGTATTTCGTGCCGCTGCTGCTGGCCGGCCTGCTGCCCTGGCTGGGCCTCACCCCGCGCATGTGGGACGTGGTGCGCGAGCGTGCGGGCGCGGCGCGCGGTGTCGGCGGCAAGCCGTTCCAGCCCGCCCTGCTGTGCCTGATCTGGTTTGCCGCAATCTTTGTGTTCTTCAGCTTGTCCGGCTCGAAGCTGCCCGGCTATATCGTGCCGGTGTTTCCCGCGCTGGCCATCCTGGCAGGCGTGGCGCTCGACCAGATCAACGACCGTTCCTGGAACCGGCAGATCAACGCCCTGCTGGTGCTGGCGGTGGTCGGCCTGGCTGCCGCGCCGGTGGTAGCCACGCTGTCGCGTCCCACCAATCCCAATGAAGTGTTCCGCGCGTTCGCGGTCTATATTGGGGTAGCGTTTGCGGTACTGTTGGCCGGCATGCTGCTGGCGCGCCGCCTGCTGCGCACGCGCGGCCTGCTGCCCAGCATCGCGGCGTTTTCGCTGGCGATGTTCCTGACCTGCACGATCGGCCTGATGGGCCACGAGGTCATGGGACGCCGCGCTTCCGGCATCGACCTCGTGCCGGCCATCAAGGCGGTGCTCAAGGACGACATGCCGATCTACGGCGTGGGCGTGCTCGATCACACGCTGCCGTTTTACCTGGGCCGCACGCTGACGATGGTGGCCCATCCGGACGAGCTGGAGTTCGGCACCACGCAGGAGCCGGGCAAATGGATCCCGACCATGGACGGTTTCATCGCCAAATGGACCGACGGCCAGCCCGCGCTCGGTATCATGTCGCCGGAAACCTATGACGACCTGGCCGCCCGCGGCGTGCCTGTGTACGTGGTGGCGCGCGACATCCGCCGCGTGGTCGCCAGCAATTTCCCCGTGCCGGCGGCCGCGCCGGCCCAGCAGCCCCGAACCGCCCCATGACGCTTTCGACTTTCGCATTCATCTTTACCGGCGTGCTGCTGAACGCCTGCGCCCAGCTGCTGCTCAAGGCCGGCGTCAATGCCGTGGGCGCGATTACCATCGACCGCGCCACGCTGTTTTCCACGGCCTTGCGCGTGCTCACGCAGTGGCCCGTGATCGGCGGTCTCACGCTGTATGTGGTCAGTGTTGGCGTATGGATCATCGGCCTGTCGCGCGTGGACGTGTCGATTGCCTATCCGATGCTTTCACTGGGCTATGTGGTCAACGCGCTGGCCGCCTACTGGCTGTTCGGCGAGATGATCGGTCCCTTGCGCATGGCCGGCATCGTGCTGATACTGGCTGGCGTCTTCCTGATTGCCCGTTCCTGATCGAACATGACTGCTTCCGCTTCGCAGGATTTCCTGCCGTTCGTACGCCCCAATATCGATGACGCCACGATTGCCGAGGTCGGCAAGGTGCTGGCATCGGGCTGGATCACGTCCGGCCCGAAGGTGCAGGCTTTCGAAGCCGCGTTGTCTGAACTGTTCGGCGGCCGGCCGGTGCGCACGTTTTCGAACGGCTCCGCAACGATGGAAATCGCGTTGCGCATTGCCGATATCGGTCCCGGCGACGAAGTCATCACCACGCCGATCACCTGGGTGGCAACGGCCAACGTGGTGCTGACCGTCGGCGCGCGCCCGGTGTTTGTCGATATCGACCCGCGCACCCGCAACATCGACCTCGACGCCGTCGAGGCGGCCATCACGCCGCGCACGCGCGCCATCATTCCCGTGTACCTGTCGGGCCTGCCGGTCGATATGGACCGGCTGTACGCGATCGCCCGGCGCCACGGTCTTCGCGTGATCGAGGATGCGGCGCAGGCGATCGATTCGCGCTGGCGCGGACAGCGCATCGGCGCGCTGGGCGATCTGGTCAGCTTCAGCTTCCAGGCCAACAAGAACATCACGACCGTCGAAGGCGGCTGCCTGGTCATGAACACGCCCGAAGAGGCGCAGCGTGCCGAGCGCCTGCGGCTGCAAGGCGTGATCCGCACCGGCATGGACGGCATGGATGTCGAGGAGCCGGGCGGCAAGTTCAACCTGACCGATGTGAACGCGGCCATCGGGCTGGCGCAGTTGCAGCAGCTCGACGCCATCACGACGCGCCGCGCCCAACTGGCCGAGGAATATTTCCGTTGCGCGGCCGACGCCGGCCTGGCCGAACTCGGCATCGAACTGCCGCTGCCGCGGGATCCGTCCGCGGCAACGACCAACTGGCACATGTTCCAGGTGGTGCTGCCGGTCGATCGCCTGCAGGGCGGTGCGGCCGAGGCGCGCAAGCATGTAATGGAAGCCATGCGCGAACGTGGCGTGGGCACGGGCGTGCATTATCCGCCGATTCACCTGTTTACCTATTTCCGCTCCCTTGGCTGGCGCGAAGGCATGCTGCCGCATGCCGAACGCATCGGCCGCGGCATCGTCACGCTGCCGCTCTTTCCTGCCATGCAGGCCGCCGATGTGGCGCGGGTTTGCGAAACACTCAGCCAAACATGCAAACGTCTCTCTCACTAAGCCCGGTCGAGGTCTCGGTCGTCATTCCCGTCTACAACGAGGAAGGCGGACTGCAGGCGCTGTTCGACCGCGTCTACCCGGCGCTCGACGCGATGGGTGAATCGTACGAGGTCATCTTCGTCAACGACGGCAGCGTCGACCGTTCGCCGCAGCTGCTGGCCGCGCAGTTCCACAAGCGCCCGGACGTGACCCGGGTGATCCTGTTCAACGGCAATTTTGGCCAGCACATGGCAATCCTTGCCGGCTTCGAACACACGCGCGGCCGCATCGTCATCACGCTTGACGCGGACCTGCAGAACCCGCCGGAAGAAATTCCGCGCCTGGTGGCAGAAATGCGCAAGGGCCACGACTACGTGGGCACGATTCGCCGTCAGCGCAACGACACCGCGTTCCGGCGCTATGCGTCGCGCGCGATGAACCGGCTGCGCGAGAAAATCACCAAGATCAAGATGACCGATCAGGGCTGCATGCTGCGCGCCTATGACCGCAATGTCATCGACACGATCAACGCGTGCCGCGAGGTGAACACGTTCATTCCAGCGCTGGCGTATACGTTCTCGTCGAACCCCGTGGAAATCGAAGTCGGCCACGAGCAGCGCCACGCGGGCGAATCGAAGTATTCGCTGTATCAGTTGATCCGCCTGAACTTCGACCTTGTCACCGGTTTCTCGATCGTGCCGCTGCAATGGTTCTCGGCCATCGGCACGGTGTTGTCGATCTCGTCGGCGGGCCTGTTCGTGATCCTGCTGATCCGTCGCTTCCTGCTCGGCTCGGAAGTGCAAGGCGTGTTCACGCTGTTCGCCTTCAACTTCTTCCTGATGGGCATCATGCTGTTCGGCATCGGCTTGCTGGGCGAATACATCGGCCGCATCTACCAGGAAGTGCGCGACCGCCCGCGCTACCGTATCCAGGCCGTGCTCGAGCACAACCCGCGCGACCCGCGCCAGGAAGTCGCGTCGGAGGCATCGTGCGCGCCGTAGTCTTTGCCTATCACAATGTCGGCGACCGCTGCCTGCGCGTGCTGCACGCGCGCGGCGTCGACGTGGCGTTGGTCATCACGCACCGCGACCGTGCCGACGAAAACATATGGTTCGCGCGCGTGGCCGATACGGCGGCGGAACTGAACCTGTCGTTCCTGTACGGCGAAGATCCGTCCGATCCGGCCCTGGCCGACGCCGTGCGCGCCGCGCGGCCCGACGTCATTTTCTCGTTCTACTATCGCGCCATGATCCCGGCCGAAGTGCTGGCGATCGCACCGTCCGGCGCGTTCAACATGCACGGCTCACTGCTGCCGAAATACCGCGGCCGCGTACCGGTGAACTGGGCAGTGCTGCATGGCGAGACCGAAACCGGCGCCACGCTGCACGCGATGGAAGCCAAGCCCGACGCCGGCTATATCGTCGACCAGACTTCGGTGCCGATCCTGCCCGACGACACGGCCGGGCAGGTCTTCGAAAAAGTGACGGTGGCCGCCGAACAAACGCTGTGGCGCGCGCTGCCGGCCATGATGGCCGGCCAGACGCCCAGGCGGCCGAACCGGCTGGCAGACGGCAGCTATTTTTCCGGGCGCAAGCCCGAGGATGGCCGAATCGATTTCAACCAGCCCGCCTCCGCGGTCTACAATCTCGTCCGCGCAGTGGCTCCGCCCTACCCGGGCGCGTTCACCGAGCTTGGCGGACGCCGTTTTATCGTCGCGCAAGCGCGGCGGCTTGACAGCGCTGCGGCGCCCGCAGGCCTGCCGCGCGGGCTGCACGTCGTGGACGGTCGCATCGTCGCCATCTGCGGCGACGGCGGCGTGCTGCGCGTGCTGCAACTGCTCGAAGGCAGCAGCGCCGACCACGCCAGCCCGGTGTCCGCCACCGAGTTCCAGAACATCATCTCCGCACAGTCCACAGAGGAAAACCGATGAAAAAGGTCCTGATTCTTGGCGTCAACGGCTTCATCGGCCACCACCTGACGCGCCGCATCCTGGAAACCACGCCGTGGGAGGTCTACGGCATGGATATGTCGTCGGACCGCCTTGGCGATCTGGTGAACCATCCGCGCATGCACTTCTCCGAAGGTGACATCACCATCAACAAGGAGTGGATCGAGTACAACATCCGCAAGTGCGACGTGATTCTGCCGCTGGTGGCGATTGCCACGCCGGCCACTTACGTGCGCAATCCGCTGCGCGTGTTCGAGCTCGATTTCGAGGCCAACCTGCCGATCGTGCGCAGCGCGGTGAAGTACGGCAAGCACCTGGTGTTTCCGTCGACGTCCGAGGTGTACGGCATGTGCGCCGACGACGAATTCGATCCGGAAGCGTCGCCGCTGATCTACGGCCCGATCAACAAGCCGCGCTGGATCTATGCGTGCTCCAAGCAGTTGATGGACCGCGTGATCCACGCCTATGGCATGGAGCAGGGCCTGAACTACACGCTGTTCCGGCCGTTCAACTGGATCGGCGCGGGGCTCGATTCGATCTTCGAGTCGAAGGAAGGATCGTCGCGCGTGGTGACGCAGTTCCTGGGCCATATCGTGCGCGGCGAGCCGATCAAGCTGGTCGATGGCGGCGAGCAGAAGCGCGCGTTTGCCGATATTTCGGACGGCATCTCGGCGCTGATGCGGATCATCGAGAACCAGGGCGGCGTGGCCAGCGGCAAGATCTTCAATATTGGCAATCCTGCCAATATCCATTCGGTGCGCGAACTGGCGGAGATGATGCTGAAGATGGCGGCCGACTATCCGGAGTACGCGGACGAGGCGCGCAAGACGAAGATCGTCGAGACGTCGTCGGGTGAGTTCTATGGCAAGGGCTACCAGGATGTGCAGCACCGCGTGCCGAAGATCGACAACACGATCAATGAGCTGGGGTGGAAGCCCGAGGTGACGATGGAGCAGGCGCTGCGGCGGATCTTCGAAGCGTACCGCGACAAGGTGGTGGACGCCCGCACGCTGGTCGACGCTGGCAACTGAGGCGCGCATGGCCCGCATCGCCCTGAAAGTCGACGTCGACACATTGCGTGGCACGCGCGAAGGCGTACCCGCGTTGTTGTCGATGTTGTCCGCTGTCCAGGCGGAAGCCACGTTCCTGTTCAGCCTGGGACCGGATCACACCGGCTGGGCGCTGCGCCGTGTGTTTCGGCCCGGCTTCCTGAAAAAGGTGTCGCGCACGTCGGTGGTATCGAACTACGGTTTGCGCACGCTGATGTATGGCGTGCTGCTGCCCGGTCCCGACATCGGCCGCAAGGGCGCGTCCGAAATGCGCGCCGCTGCCGCGGCGGGACACGAATGCGGCATTCACACCTGGGACCACGTCTATTGGCAGGACAACGTCCGCGCGCGCGACGCCGCGTGGACGCGCCGCCAGATGCAGCAGTCGTTCGACCGCTTCACCGAGATCTTTGGCACCGCACCGCGCACGCATGGCGCGGCGGGCTGGCAGATGAACGATGCGGCGTTCCTGCAGATCGATGACTGGGGCATGGCCTACGCATCGGACGGGCGCGGCACCGGCCCGTATATTCCCACCGTGGCTGGAGCGCCGTGCCGCCATGTGCAGATGCCCACCACGCTGCCGACGCTCGACGAATTGATTGGCGTGGGCGATCTCACCGAAGACAACGTGCACCACGCCGTGTTGAAGCTGACGGAAGGCCAAGCCGACCACATCTTCACGCTTCATACGGAACTGGAAGGCGGCAAGCTTGCGCCGGTGTTCAAGCGCTTGCTTGCCGGATGGCGCGCGCAGGGTCACGATCTGGTGTCGATGGCCACCTACTACCGGCACATCGACCGCGGCGCCCTGCCGCAATTGCCCGTCACCTGGGGCGAGATCCCCGGACGCAGCGGCGAGCTGATCATCCAGCCCTGACCGCCGCATCGGGCCATCCCTTTGCTGCGCGCTGTGAGGCGGCCTAGAACACGGCCAGCCCCACCACGAAGATCACGCAGGAGAACAGCAGCGCCGTGACGCAGTAGCCCATGATGTCGCGCACGCCGAGTCCGGCAATCGCCAGCGCGGGCAGCGCCCAGAAAGGCTGCGCCATGTTCATCCACGCCTCGCCGTACGCAATCGCCATGGCCGCCTTGCCAAGATCGGCGCCCAGCGCCTGCGCGGCCGGCATCACGAACGGCCCCTGCACCGCCCAGTGTCCGCCTCCCGACGGCACCGCAAAATTAACGATGGCGGACGAGAAAAACGTCAGGATCGGAAAGGTCTCGGCCGTGGAGATGTCGATAAAGAACTGCGTGATCAGGCCACCCAGGCCGGAATGGTCCATCATCAGCTGGATGCCGGCATAGAACGGGAACTGGATCAGAATGCCGGCCGTGCTGCGCGCGGCGGCGGCAATCGCCCGCATATACGCCATCGGCGTGCGATGCAGCAGGATGCCCGCCGTCAGAAACAGCAGGTTCACCGTATTGATCGTGATGTTGAACCCTTGCGTGGCGAACCCGTAAGCGAGATACGCGATGCCGAGCACCCCGATCATCCACGCCAGAACGCGACTTTCCTCGAGCTTTTCCGATATCGGCGCATCGGGCGGCAGCTTCTTCTGGAAATCGGGCTCTTCGGCCAGCAGCGCGGGATCCACCGACACCACGTCGCCGGCCTTCGGCACCATCATGCGCGTCAGGAACGGCAGCGTAACGATCAGCCCGATCGTGATGAACAGGTTGTAGCCGCTCAACAGCATTGACGTGGCCGGAATCAGGCCGATCGTCTTCTCCATCGGATTACCAGGTGTCGCCGCCAGCAGCGGGACCGACCCCGACAGCCCGCCGTGCCATGTCAGGAAGGCAATGTACGCGCACGCAATCAGCAGCCGATAGTCCGCCCCCTTCACGCGGCGCGCCACCTCGCGCGCGAACATCGCGCCCACCACCAGCCCGAAGCCCCAGTTGAGCACGCACGCAATGCTGCCGACGAAAGTGGTCAGCATCACGCCCTGCTCGGGCGTCTTCGCCATCGAGGCGACGTTGCGCATCATTGACTTCACCGGACCGGACGACGCCAGCGCATGACCGGTGACCACCACCAGCGCCATCTGCATGCCGAACGCCAGCAGATTCCAGAAGCCGTTGCCCCACAGGTTCACCATCTTGACGAGGCGGTCCGACCAGGCGGGTGCCGTCTCGACCTGCAGCACCGTCAGCCCGGCGGGCGTGCCCATCGCGAACATCCCGGCGATGAAAATGATGACGGTCAGCAGGATGGCAAAGACCAGTGGATCGGGCAAATATCGGCTGACAAACCACGTCAGCCCCCGGGAAATACGAGCAATCATGACGGTCCCTTGTGGTCAGTGCGTGTCGATCGGCATGGTTTTCAGATCGGGCGAGATGGCGAAGACGGCTTCGGTCTTTTCCCTCACCGTAGTCAGATCGACCCCCGGCGCCAGTTCCTGCAGCGTCAGCACGCCGTCGACGAACTCGAACAGCGCCAGTTCCGTCACCACCACCGAAACGCATCGCTGGGCCGTCAGCGGCAGCGTGCAGGCGCGCACCAGCTTGGCACTGCCATCCTTGGCGCTGTGCTCCATTGCCACGATGACGCGCTTCGCGCCGGCCACAAGGTCCATCGCGCCGCCCATGCCGGGCACCATTTTGCCGGGCACCATCCAGTTGGCCAGGTCGCCGTTCTCGGCTACCTGCAGGCCGCCAAGCACGCAGGCGTCGACATGTCCGCCACGGATCAACGCAAACGAAAATGCACTGTCGAATGTCGACGCGCCGGGCACCATGCCACACGGCTGACCGCCGGCGTTGACCAGCGCCGGGTCAGGCTCCGTCACCGGCCCGAGCCCAAGAAAACCGTTCTCGGACTGCAGCGTGATGCGGACATCGGCGGGCAGATAGTTGACCACCAGCGTGGGCAGGCCGATGCCAAGGTTCACCACATCGCCGTCGTGGAGTTCCAGTGCCACGCGGCGCGCAATCAGTTCTTTTGCATTCATGACCGTGTGCCCTCCACAACGCCGTCCACCAGCGCAGCCGGTGTCATGATGGTGTCCGGATCGAGCTCGCCGATCTCGACGATCTCGTCGGCCTGCGCCAGCACGACCTCTCCGGCCAGCGCCACGACCGGATTGAAATTGCGGCTCGACAGGCGGTACTGCAGATTGCCGGCGCGGTCGCTGCGCGAAGCGTGCAGCAATGCCACATCGGCGCGAATCGGCAGCTCCAGCAGGAAGTCCCTACCCTGCACGTTGATGCGCGACTTGCCCTCCTCCACCACCGTGCCCAGGCCCGTGGCAGTCAGCACGCCGCCCAGGCCCGCACCGCCGGCGCGAATGCGTTCCGCGAGCGTGCCCTGGGGCACGAGTTCGACCTCCATCTCGCCCACCATCATCTGGCGGCCCGTTTCGGCATTGGTGCCGATATGGCTGGCCACCACCTTGCGCACGCGCTTTGCGCTGATCAGCTGGCCCACACCCACGTCCGGAAACGCAGTGTCGTTGCCGATCAGCACGAGGTCCCGCGCATTCGAATCGAGCAACGCCTCGATCAGCAGCGGCGGCGTGCCGACCCCCATAAATCCACCGAACAGAATGCTGATGCCGTCGCGAAAATGCGCGGCGGCATCAGCAATCGAAATGATCTTTGACTGCATACCTTTTTCTCCTTGGTCAGTCGATGAAACGTGAGCCAGGGGCCGGTCCGATAGTGCCGACGCAGCAATCGAAGGCGGTGTGCGCGATGCGCGCTGTCGCGCTAGAAATATGCGGACGTCCCGTGCTCATGAAGCTGGCACTCAGCATATGCACGCCGCCGCGAAAGTCCATTGAGCATCTGCAAGAGAGAAGAATTTTTGTTGGTACGCTTTGCGGCAACACACGAAGACGCCTCACGCTCGAACGATCCGCGTTGCGCCGTGAATGAGGTCATGGCGTGCGTATCGATACGGCGCTACACACAACAACGAAAAAGGATTTTTTATCGGCGCGGCGTCGATGCCAAATCGGGCCACACAACGAAGAAGATCAGGAAATGCGAGAAGAACCGCGGCGGGATGACGAGTCATCCGCGCGTGCCGCGCGATGCTCTCGGCGGCACGCAGGGAGGTCACGGGCCGGGCGGCCCGCGACGCTCAGTTTCGGTCGCGCGCGAGGCGCAAGCCGTTGAACACCACCAGCAGGCTTGCGCCCATATCGGCGAACACGGCCATCCACATCGTGCCCATGCCCATCACGGTCAATACCAGGAACACGACCTTGATGCCGAGCGCCAGCGCGATGTTCTGTTTCAGGATAGCCGAGGTGCGGCGCGACAACCTTACGAACGCGGGGATTTTGCGCAGGTCATCGTCCATCAGCGCCACGTCGGCCGTCTCGATCGCCGTATCGGTGCCCGCGGCGCCCATCGCGAAGCCGATATCGGCACGCGCCAGCGCCGGCGCATCGTTGATGCCATCGCCAACCATGCCCACCTTGCCGCCATGGGTGTGCGCCTGCCCCGCCAGCGCGGCGATGGTGTCGGCCTTGTCCTGCGGCATCTGGTTGCCGCGCACCTGATCGATGCCCACCGCGGTGCCGATGGCCTGTGCCGTATGCGGATTGTCGCCGGACAGCATCAGCGTCTTCACGCCCAGCGCATGAAGCTGCTCGATGGCCTGCCGGCTTGTATCGCGCACGGTATCGGCCACGCCGAACAACGCCAGCGCGCGCGGCTTGCCGGTGCGGGGGTCGGCCATCGCGGCCAGCATCACGATGGTCCTGCCCTGCCGCTCGATCGCTTCGAGTCGCGCTTCCAGCGCGGGCGAGCACGCGCCAAGGTCGTGGATCAGGCGATGATTGCCGAGGCAGTACGCCACACCATTGATCGTGCCGCGCACGCCCTGCCCCGCCACCGCCTCGAAGTCCTGCACGTCCAGGCGCACGATGCCATCGGCATCGGCGGCAACCGCAACCGCGCGCGACACTGGATGATCGGAGCGCGCCGCCAGACTTGCAGCAATCGCGCGTGCATGCGGTACGTCGTCGGTCAGCAGCGCTGCATCGGTCTGCACCGGCTTGCCATGCGTCAGCGTGCCGGTCTTGTCCAGCGCCAGCCATGCCAGATGACGACCTTGCTCGAGATAGACACCGCCCTTGATCAGGATGCCGCGCCGTGCGGCTGCCGCCAGGCCGCTGACAATCGTCACCGGCGTCGATATCACAAGCGCGCACGGGCAGGCGATCACCAGCAACACCAGCGCCTTGTAAATCCATGCCGTCCAGGCTTGTCCCATCAGCAATGGCGGAATCACGGCTACGCCGAGCGCGATGGCAAAGACCACGGGCGTGTAGACGCGTGCGAACTGGTCGACAAAGCGCTGTGTCGGGGCGCGGCTGCCCTGGGCCGCCTCCACTGCGTGAATGATGCGCGACAGCGTGGAATCGTTGGCCGGCGCGGTCACCGTGTATTCGAGTTCCCCGGACTGGTTGATCGATCCGGCGAACAGCATGTCGCCAGCGCGCTTGTCGACGGGCACGCTTTCGCCCGTGATGGGCGCCTGGTCCAGCGCTGACTGCCCGCGCAGCACACGCCCATCTAGCGCCACGCGCTCGCCCGGGCGAAGCCGCACCATCGCACCGACCTGCACCGTGCGGGCATCCACGGCCAGCCAATTGCCATTGGCCTGCTGGACCGTAGCCTGTTCCGGCGCCATCGCCATCAGCCCGCGCACTGCGTTGCGTGCGCGATCGAGCGACGCCGCCTCGATGCGCTCGGCCAGCGCAAACAGCACCATCACCATGGCAGCCTCTGGCCACTGGCCGATCAAGACCGCACCGGTCACCGCAATGCTCATCAGCGCGTTGATATTGAGGTTGCCGTTGCGGATCGCGATCCAGCCCTTGCGGTAGACGCCCAGGCCCGCCACCAGGATTGCCGCGATCGCGAGCGCTGCGGGCAGGTACGGCGTGGCCAGTTGGAACCACTCGGTAAGCTCCGCGCCGATTGCGAATCCGCCTGCCAGCGCCAGCGGCCACCATGGCTTTGCCGGCTCTGCCGTCACGCCAGCATCGGCACCGGCCTCGCCAAGCGCTTCGGCCTTCATGCCCAGCGAGGCAATCGCCTTGACCACCGGGTCGAGCGAATCGAGCGTGTGGTGCACGGTCAGCACGCGCTGCATCAGGTTGAAGTCGAGCGCGGCGATGCCCGCCATGCCGCCGAGCTTGTTGCGGATCAGCGTTTCCTCGGTGGGGCAATCCATCGCGTCGATGCGGTACGCGGCTGAACGCGACCCCGCAGGCGCCGCCACCGGCTGACGCGCCTGCATCGGCATGCCGCACGAGGCGCCACAGCAGCTGGCGCCTTGGCCATGGTCGTGTGCGTGGTCGTCTGCGTGGTCGTGCGTTTGGTCGTACTGATGCATATCCGGAGTGGCGTGGTCGCTCGCACGCTCCCGTGCCTGCGCTCCGCCATGGCTGCACGAATCGGCGCCATGCTCGTGATCGTGGCAACTGTCATGCGCCTTCGAATCGGCCGATTCGCGATCGCGGTGGCGGTGCGCGCCCGACGCCGGCGGCGCAACGTTTTCAGGGGTGGAGCGAGCCATTGCAAAGTCCATTCAGCGTGATTGCTGCCATTGAAGACCCTGTAGCGGCTCCAGAGTCAAGCACCAATGTGGCGAGCAGCTAGCATGACGAGATCGTAATGTTTGGTCTCGTGCCCGGCGGCTATAATCGCTGCCCATGCGCCGCCTGCTGCTCGTTTTCCTAGCAATCCTGCTGCCGCTCCAGTTCGCCTGGGCGGGAGCCGCGGCGTATTGCGCACACGAAGTCGCACCCGCAGCCGCACACGAAGTCGCTGGGGTCGCTGTCGCGCAGGCCACAGTCCGCACATGGCACTTCGGGCACCATTCCCACGTCCATCACGGCGACGATCACGCCGCTGGCGGCAAGACCCTGAAGCTGCCCGACGCCGATTGCGCCGCCTGTCATTTCCCCGGATCGCACGGCGTGTTTGCCGAAGTGCGGATGCCCGCGGACTATCGCTTCACCACCCTGCGCTACCAGGCGCATCCTCACGCGTTCGGCTCCATCCCGGCGCCGGTTCCCGACCGCCCTCAGTGGCCCCGTCTCGCCTAGCCGGCGAGATCCGGTTCGTGTCCCCAGCTCATCGATAGCGAATACCGCTTGACGGTATCGCCGCGTCGCGTGGGCTCGATGCGCTGTTGTCTCGCCGATTTTCTCCTGCATCAACTGGTGAATTTCGATGAGAAGCTTTCTCTTGCCGCTGGGGCTGGCGGCCGCATGGCTCAGCCCGATTGCCTGTCCGTCCGCCCACGCCCAGGATGCCCCGCCATCGCTGGCGACCATCTCTCGCGCCGCGGCTGCGCCGCAGGCCGAGCCGGCCGGGCTCATCACGCTCGACGCCGCGCTGGCACTGGCGGCTGCGCAAAACCCCACGCTGTCGGCCGCGCAGATGGAACTAGATGCCAGCGAGGGCGGAATCGCACAGGCGCGCGTGATTCGCAATCCCGAAGTCTCTGTGCAGATGGAAGACACGCGTCAGGCCACCCGCACCACCACCGCGCAAATGAACCTCCCACTCGAACTGGGCGGCAAGCGCACCGCGCGGATCGACGCTGCTCAACGCGCACGCGAAGTGGCGCAGGCCCAGCTCAGCGCCGCGCAGGCGGACATGCGCGCCGCGGTGATTGCGGCTTTCTTCAATGTGCTGATTGCGCAGGAGCGTGTCCGGCTGGCCGCCGGTTCGGTCGATATCGCCACGCGCGGCGCGCAGGCAGCCGCGCGCCGCGTGGCGGCCGGCAAGATTTCGCCGGTCGAGGAAACCAAGGCGCAGGTGGAGCTGGCGAATGCCGGCCTGGAGCAGGCAGAAGCCGATGCGGCACTGGTTGCCGCGCGCCAGTCGCTCTCGACGCAATGGGGCAATCCATCGCCGCGCTTCAGCGCGGCTGACGGCAAGCTCGATGCGTTGCCGGCGCGCCCCGACGCCGCCGTGCTGCGCCAGTCGCTAGACGCCGCGCCGCTGCTGCTCACCAGCGAACGTGAACTGGACCGCCGTCAAGCCGACATCAACGTGCAGCGCAGCCGGCAGTATCCGGACGTCACGCTCAGCGTAGGCGCCAAGCGCGACAACGGCGCGCCCGAGCGCGGCACCTTTCCGGTCCTGGGCGTGGCGATTCCGTTGCCGCTGTTCGATCGCAACCAGGGCAATCTCTACACGGCGATCCGGCAGGCCGATAAAGCCGCCGATGAATTGCGCGCGATGCGCTTACGGCTCGAACACGATCTCCAGCAGGCGTCCAGCCAGCTCGCCCTGTCGCGCGCCTCGGCGCAAACCTTGCGCGACACGGTGTTGCCCGCCGCGCAGCGCGCGCTGCAAGCGGCGACGCAAGGCTTCGAGGCAGGCAAGTTCAACTATCTCGAAGTCCTCGATGCGCAGCGCACGTTGTTTCAGGCCCGCATTCGCTATCTCGGCGTGATTGCCAGCAGTTGGCAGGCAGCCACCACGATCGATCGCATTCTTGGCCGCTGATGCGGCACCGCAAGGAATACCGTCATGACATTGACTCGCAAACAAGGCGTGGCGATCGCCACCATCGTGCTTGCCGGACTGATTGCCGCATTGGCGCTGCTGCTTTCCGGACGCGGCGATGAACATACCGACCACGGACCGCGCGAGGCGAACGCGAAAGCCGCGCAGCCCGCCGCCTCAGGCGCGCAAGCCAGCCATGCGGATAACGAACCCGCGGGGCTGATCGCGCTGACCCCGGAGCAGATCCGCAACGCGCGTCTGGAAATGGCCGTCGCCGCGCCGGGGAAGATCCGCAGCACCGTGGAATTCCCCGGTGAAATCAAGTTCAACGAAGACCGCACCGCGCACGTAGTGCCCCGCGTGGCCGGCGTGGCCGAATCGGTGGCGGCCAATCTGGGCCAGCGCGTCAGGAAAGGCGATCTGCTGGCGGTGTTTGCCAGCACCCAGCTATCGGACCAACGCAGCGAACTGATGGCCGCGCAGCGCCGGCTCGATCTGGCGCGCACCACCTACGCGCGCGAAAAGAAGCTGTGGGAAGACAAGGTATCGGCCGAGCAGGATTTCCTGGTGGCGCGCACAGCGCTGCAGGAAGCAGAGATCGCGACGCAGAACGCGCGCCAGAAGTTGACCGCGATTGGCGCCACGGAGACGTCGCGTGCGATCAACCGGTTCGAATTGCGCGCCCCGTTCGATGGCATCGTCGTGGAAAAGCACCTGGCGCTCGGCGAGGCGGTGGCCGCAGAAACCGCGGTCTTCACCATCTCCGATCTGAATACCGTCTGGGCCGAATTCGTGATCGCGCCGAAGGATCTGGGGCATGTGAGGCTTGGCGAAGCGGTGCGCGTGTCGTCGGCCGCCTTCGACGGCAGCGCCGACGGACGCATCTCGTACGTGGGCGCGCTGCTGGGCCAGCAGACGCGCACCGCCACGGCGCGCGTCACGCTGGCCAACCCGGACATGGCGTGGCGCCCGGGCTTGTTCGTCACGGTCAGCGTGGCAACGGGCGAAACCGATGCCGCGGTCGTGATCGACAGCGAAGCCTTGCAGAGCGCCGGCGAGCGCCAGCAGGTCTTCGTCGAAGTGCCCGGCGGCTTCGCGGCGCGCAGCGTCAAGACCGGACGCAGCGACGGCAAGCGTGTCGAGATCGTCGACGGGCTGGCGCCGGGCGCGCGCTACGTGACCGGCAACAGCTTTGTGCTGAAGGCCGAACAAGGCAAGGCCAGCGCCGAACACGCGCACTGATCGGAGCCCACCATGTTCGAACGCATTCTTCAATTCTCGATCGCGCAACGCTGGCTGGTCATGCTGGCGATGCTCGCGATGGCCGCGCTGGGCCTGTACAACTACAGCCGCCTGCCGATCGACGCGGTGCCAGACATCACCAATGTGCAGGTGCAGATCAACACCGCGGCGCCAGGCTATTCTCCGCTCGAAGCCGAACAGCGCGTGACCTATCCGCTCGAAACCGCGATGTCAGGCCTGCCCGGACTGGAACAGACACGCTCGCTGTCGCGTTACGGGCTGTCGCAGATCACGGTGATCTTCAAGGACGGCACGGACATCTATTTCGCGCGCCAGTTGGTCAATCAGCGCATGCAGGAGGCCGGCCGGCATTTGCCCGCCGGCGTATCGCCGCAGATGGGCCCGATCTCGACCGGGCTTGGCGAGATCTATCTGTGGACCGTCGAGACCGAACCGGATGCGCGCAAGCCCGATGGTTCGCCCTACACGGCCACCGACCTGCGCGAGATCCAGGACTGGATCATCAAGCCGCAGCTGCGCACCGTGCCGGGCGTTACCGAGATCAACTCGATTGGCGGCTTCGCCAAGGAATACCTGATCGCGCCCAGCATGGAGAAGATGGCGTCGTACGGGCTGTCGCTGCAGAACGTGGTGCAGGCGCTCGAACGCAACAACAGCAATGTCGGCGCGGGCTATATCGAGCGGCGCGGCGAGCAGTACCTGGTGCGCGCGCCGGGCCAGGTAGCGTCGATGGATGATATCCGCAACGTAATCGTCGGCACCGCGCAAGGGCAGCCGATCCGCATCCGCGATCTTGCCGAGGTAAGCCTGGGCCGCGAACTACGCACCGGCGCGGCCACCGACAACGGCCGCGAAGTGGTGCTGGGCACTGTGTTCATGCTGATTGGCGAGAACAGCCGCACCGTATCGCGCGCGGTCGATACGCGCATGGCGGCGATCAACAAGTCGCTGCCGCAGGGGGTCAAGGTGGTGACCGTCTATGACCGGACCGATCTTGTCGACAAGGCGATTGCCACGGTCAAGAAAAACCTGCTGGAAGGCGCGGTGCTGGTGATCGTGGTGTTGTTCCTGTTTCTGGGAAATCTGCGCGCTGCGCTGATTACGGCGATGGTGATCCCGTTGTCGATGCTGTTCACGTTCTCGGGCATGGTCACCTACCGCATCAGCGCCAACCTGATGAGCCTGGGTGCGCTCGATTTCGGCATCATTGTGGACGGCGCGGTGGTCATCGTGGAAAACTGCGTACGCCGGCTGGCCCATGCGCGCGAATCGTTGGGCCGCCCGCTGACGCGCGAGGAACGGCTGGCCGAAGTGTTTGCCGCCGCGCGCGAAGCCAGGCGTCCGCTGATTTTTGGCCAGTTGATCATCATGGTGGTCTATGTGCCGATTTTCGCGCTGACAGGCGTCGAAGGAAAAATGTTCCACCCGATGGCCATGACCGTCGTGGTGGCCTTGATCGGAGCGCTGCTGCTGTCGATCACCTTCGTTCCCGCGGCTGTGGCGTTGTTCATCGGCAATCGCGTGGACGAAAAGGAAAACCGCGTGATGGGCTGGGCGCGCCGCGCCTATGCGCCGCTGCTGCGCCGCGCGCTGGACAACACGCCGGTGGTGTTCACCGCGGCGGCCGTGGCGATTCTACTCAGCGGTCTGCTGGCCACGCGGCTGGGCAGCGAGTTTATTCCCAACCTGAACGAGGGCGATTTCTCGGTGCAGGCGTTGCGCATCCCCGGCACCAGCCTGACGCAATCGGTGGCCATGCAGCAGCAGATCGAAGTGCGGCTGAAGGAAAAATTCGCCGAAATCGAACGCGTCTTCGCGCGGACCGGCACTGCGGAAATCGCATCGGACCCGATGCCGCCGAACGCGTCCGACGCCTACATCATGCTGAAGCCGCGGGAGCAATGGCCCGATCCGTCGCGAACGCGCGAATCGCTACGCGACGCGATGCAGGCCGAACTGGATACTATTCCCGGCAACCGCTACGAGTTTTCGCAGCCGATTCAGCTGCGCTTCAACGAGCTGATTTCCGGCGTGCGCAGCGATGTCGCGGTCAAGCTGTTCGGCGACGACAACGCAGTGCTCGACGCCACTGCGCAGAAGATTGCCCAGGCGCTGCAATCGGTGCCGGGCGCCGCGGAGGTCAAGGTGGAACAGACCACCGGGCTGCCGTTGCTGACGGTCGAAGTGGATCGGTCGCGCGCCGCGCGCTATGGGCTCAACATGGTCGATGTGCAGGACACCGTGGCCATCGCGATTGGCGGCCGTGATGCCGGTGTGTTCTACCAGGGCGATCGCCGCTTCAACATCGGCGTGCGCCTGCCGGAAGATGTTCGCGCCGATGTGGACGCGCTGCGCCGGCTGCCCATTCCGCTGCCGCCCACCTCCGGCGGCGTCGAGAGGAGCGCAGCGGGCGGTGGATCGTCCGGCGCCACGAGCTACATTCCTCTCGGTGAAATCGCCACGCTGAATATCGCGCCGGGACCCAACCAGATCTCGCGCGAGAACGGCAAGCGCCGCATCGTCATCAGCGCCAACGTGCGCGGGCGCGATGTGGGCACGTTCGCTCCCGAGGCGATGGCCGCGATCGAGGCGCGCGTCGCGATCCCAAGCGGATACTGGATCGCGTGGGGCGGCACCTTCGAGCAGCTGCAGTCGGCTACGCAACGCCTGGCCATCGTGGTGCCGGTGGCCTTGCTCATGGTGTTCGTTCTGCTGTTCGCCATGTTCGGCAACGTGCGCGATGGCTTGCTGGTCTTTACCGGTATCCCGTTTGCGCTGACCGGCGGGGTGTTGGCGCTGTGGCTGCGCGGCATCCCGTTATCGATCTCGGCCGCCGTGGGATTCATCGCGCTATCCGGCGTCGCGGTGCTGAACGGGCTGGTGATGCTGTCGTTCATACGCGGCCTGCGTGATGAAGGTCAAGCGCTCGACCACGCGGTATTCCAAGGTGCGCTGACACGTCTGCGTCCGGTATTGATGACGGCACTAGTGGCGTCGCTGGGATTCGTGCCGATGGCGATCGCCACGGGCACGGGCGCCGAAGTGCAGCGGCCGCTGGCGACGGTGGTGATCGGCGGAATTCTGTCGTCGACGGCGCTGACGCTGCTGGTGCTGCCGGTGCTGTATCGCTGGGCGCATCGGCGCGGTGCCGCAACTGCCTGAATGGCCTGCCCGCTGCCGCACGCGCCGGCAGCGGGCCACGCATCGTCGATGGATTAACGGCTCAATGCTCGCAATTCACCATCCATGTCATCTTGAACTTGTCGACCACCATGCCGAAGCCCTCGGCCCAGAACGTCTTGCCATACGGCATTACGACCTGGCCGCCCTCGGCCAGCGCATTGAAGATGCGCTCGCCTTCCGCATTCGGCACATATCCCACGGACATCATGAAACCCGAAAATGCCGGCGTGTGACCTTCGCGTCCGTCGGAGGCCATGATTTGCGAATCGCCAATCTGGATGTTGGCGTGCATTACCTTGTCCGCCCAGGCGGGCGAAACCGGCTCGCCGCCCGGAGGCGCTTCCTTGTAGCGCATCAGGAAGGTCACCTTGGCGCCCATCACCTTGCCGTAGAACGCCACGGCTTCGTCGAATCGTCCGCCAAAATCAAGATACGGTTGCACCTGCATGTCGATCTCCTGTTCGGTTTTCCGCAAACGCGCTGATTCGCGCCGCGACATTTTGCGCCCGTGGCGGTACCGGAATTGTCAGGAAAGTCGAGCTCGAATGCAGTCTCCCCTTCCACGCTGTGCACGGCTACGCTGCCGCCATGCAGACGCATGATGGTGTCGACGATGGCCAGACCAAGCCCGGTGGAGGTCGCCGAATTGCGGCGCGAAGGATCGGCGCGATAGAAGCGGCCAAACAGGTGCGGGAGCGTCTCGGCGGCAATCGCCGGGCCGTCGTTGATCACGCTGATCACGGTGTTGCGCGCCGACCTGCGCGTCACGGCCATCCGCACCGTGCTGCCAGCCGGCGCGTGGCGCAGCGCATTGTCGAGCAGATTGATGATGGCGCGCCGCAGCAAGGTTTGGTCGGCCACCACTGGCGCCGCGCCAGACACGCTCATCGTCAGCTCGCGATCGGCCGCCACCGCCTCGAAATACTCGGCCACCTTGTCCAGTTCGGCGCGCGCATCGAGCGGTCGCGCACCAAGCGCCACCTGCGCATTGTCGGCGCGTGCCAGGAACAGCATGTTCTCGATCATGCGCGCCAGCCGCTCGTATTCCTCGAGGTTCGATTCGAGCAATGCTTCGTATTCGGCGGGAGTGCGGCGCTGGGCCAGCGTCACTTGGGTCTGTCCCACGAGGTTGCTGATGGGCGTGCGAAAGTCGTGAGCGAGGTCAGCGGAAAATTGCGACAGCCGCGTGAAGCTGTCCTGCAGGCGTGCCAGCATCGCATTCAGGGCGCCCGCCAGTTCACGCAGCTCCTCGGGCGCGCCGCCCACGTCGAGCCGCGTGGCCAGTCGGCTGGTGGTCACGGCTGCGGCGTCGCTGGCCATGCGGCGCAGCATGCGCAAGCCACGCCGCGCCAACAGATAGCCCAGCGCCGCGGCGACGATCGCACCGCATAACACCGCGCCGAGCAATTCGCCGCGATATTCACGCATCAACGCCGCGCGGTAGCCGGCGTCGCTGAGCACGATGATCTCCACGGTGCGTCCCGATTCGCCCACCTGCCCCAACGCCGCCATGCCGCGCGACGGCACGCCATTGCGCGGATGCCAGGTCTGCAGCAGCGATTTATCGGGCGCGGTGTTGGCGGGCAGCACCCGCAGCGGCGGAATCGGCTCGTTATGCGGATTCAGCGCGATCAACGGTTCGCCTTCGCGCGTGCGCACCACGAGAATCAGGCCCTCGTGGCCCATCGCGATATCGGCAAAACGATGCGTGTCGGTGCGGATTTCTGTTTCGTCAGCGACTTCGCGCAGCAGATGCCGCACCAGCAGGACTTCGCCAACCAGTTCGGTCTCGTCGCGAGACTGCAGTTGGCTGCCCAGCGCGCTGGACAGATACGTGGCCACCCCCACCAGGATCGCCGCGGTGGTCAGGCCATAGGCCAGCGCCAGGCGCGTGGTCAGCGACGACGGCATCCATCCATCGATGGCGCGCCGCAAGCGCAGCAGCCGCTTCATGCGCGCTTACGCCTCGCCCGATTCGTCGAGCACATACCCCATGCCGCGACGCGTGTGGATCAGCTTGTGCGGAAACGGGTCGTCGACCTTGGCGCGCAACCGCCGTATCGACACGTCCACGACGTTGGTATTGCTGTCGAAATTCATGTCCCAGACCTGCGAGGCGATCAGCGAACGAGACAGCACTTCGCCGCGACGGCGCGCCAGGAGCTGCAGCAGCGCGAATTCCTTCGACGTCAGGTCGATCTTCTGGCCGGCGCGCGTCACGCGACGGCGGATCGTATCGATCTGCAGATCCGCCACTTCCATGAATTCGCTCTCGCGCAGCGGCCCACGGCGCAGGATCGTGCGGATGCGCGCCACCAGTTCCGCGAAGGCGAACGGCTTGACCATGTAGTCGTCGGCGCCCAGTTCCAGCCCCTTGAGCCGGTCTGAAAGCTCATCGCGCGCGGTCAGGCACAGCACCGGGGTGTCCTTGTCGCGTCGCAGCTCGCGCAGCACTTGCCAGCCGTCGATGCCGGGCAGCATGACATCGAGCACGATCAGGTCGTAGTGCTGCTCGCGCGCATGCGCGAGGCCGTCCACGCCGTCGCGCGCCAGGTCCGCCACAAAGCCGGACTCGGTCAGCCCCTTCAGCAAATAGTCGCCCGCCTTCGGTTCGTCTTCGACAATCAGGATGCGCATGGTGATTCACTCTTGGGACGATGCCTTCGACGCAGCCGCCCCTGTCTTCCGGTTTATTGCAGAACTCAGACACTATCCGAGGTTTGACCGATTTGGGCGAACATTGCGTGAATGTCATCTTGCAACGCGGGCTTTACGCAATCAAACACAGTACAATGCGCGCTGCATTTTACTTGTCACGGCGCAGCCCAGGCTGCCGTGCCCCGCGCCCACGCTGCCTCGATGAAACGTCTGTTTTCCAGCTTCCTGTTGTGTCTTGCCATGTTTGCGCTGCCCGTGCAGGGCGCCGCCGCGGCAGTCATGATGGTTTGCAGCGCAGCGCAGGCCGTCGGCCTGTCGATGCCGGAACGGCATGCGGCCATCAAGGCGGAAGCGGAAGCCGAGATCGGCATGATGGACGCCGCCGCGCAATGCCACGACGCCATGGCGCACGGCCACGACGACATGCCGGTCTGGCACGACGCACATCCCGCGGCCGACACGCCGGACCATTCCAAGGATCATCACCGGCATCATGCGGCTGGCGCGTGCAGTGCCTGCGCCGCTTGCGCCGCCAGCGCAATGCTATTGCCGGAACTCCCCCTCGTGGCCTTGCAGCACCGTCGCCACGCCCTGCCGCTGAGCACCGCGGCCAGCTTCGCCAGCCAGCTTCCCCTCCCGGCCGAACGGCCGCCTGCCCGCCACTGCTGACACCCGAGGTGCGTCCATCGCACGCTCGTCCCTCGCCAGCACTCGCCTGAATCCGCACAGGTCCGCCCCGATTGGCTCACGTCGGTATGGATCGGCTTAGGTCGACCTAGGTCGGCCCGGAGCCATCCGGATCCGCGCAGTGTTCTGGCGTCTCTCCACACGTGTTAAACCGCGCCGTGACCGTGCGTCGCACGCGGACGTCCAGATTCACGAGATTGTCATGCCCTTCGCGCGCCCTATGGCGGCGGCATGGCTGCTGATGCTGGTCCCGGCCCTGGCCGTGGCCCAGGCATCGTCGCCTGCCTCAACGCCGCCCAACCTGCCCGATCCTTCCGATCCCGCCGCCGTGGTTCCCGCCATGGCGGATGTCGCACCGATGTCTGGATACCTGCCGTACCAGTCGCCCACCGTCACGCCGTGGCGGCAGTCCAACGCCGCCGTCGCCCCCGTCCAGGGGGCGCACAGCCACGGCGATGCGCATGCCGGACATCGCATGCCGCGCAACGCCGCGCCGCAGCCGGCTTCCTCCGCGTCCGCGCCGCTACCGTCCGCGCCAGCGCCGCAAGGCGATCACGATCATTCCGCTCACTGAAAGGAGACCCACCATGATGTTGGCTTTCCTGAAGCGCGTTGGCGGCCCGCTGGTCAGCGTTCTATTGCTGGCCGGATGCGCGGGGTTTTCGCCCGATGGCGGATTTGGCCCCGTGGCGGATGCCACGCGCGAGCGGCTGGGCAAGGATGCCGCCTGGATTCGCAGCGATGAGGACCGTGCCGCGGTGCGCGAGCGCGTGCGCGAATTACTGGCGCAGCCGCTCGACGCCGATCGCGCAGTGCAGATTGCATTGCTGAACAGCCCCGCGCTGCAAGCGCAGTACGCCGACCTTGGCATTGCCGAGGCCGATTACGTACAAGCGACGCGCCTGCCTAATCCTGGCTTTTCCTTCACGCGCAAATCCGCGGGCGACGACCTCAAGATCGACCGCGCCGTCACCATCGGCTTTATGAACCTCCTGGCGCTGCCGTTTGCCGCGCGTATTGAGGCCGGTCGCCTTGCACAGACGCGCCTGGCGGTGGCCGATGCGACGCTGCGCAAGGCGGAATCCGCGCGCCGCGCCTGGGTGCAGGCAGTCGCCGCCGAGCAGGCCGCGCGCTATGCGGAGCAGGTCCGGCGCGCCGCCGAAACGGGCGCCCTGTTTGCACGCGATCTGGCGCGCGCCGGCAATGTCAGCGCGCTCGATCACGCCCGCGAGCAGGCGTTCTATGCCGACGCCGCCGCACAACTGGCGCGCGCGCGCGAACGTGCGCTGTCCACGCGCGAGCAGTTGACGCGCGAACTGGGCCTGTGGGGCGCTGACATTGCCTATCGCTTGCCGGAACGGCTGCCCGACTTGCCGCCCGCGCGTCCCGGCGCGCGCGACCTCGAGGGCTATGCGATCTCCAACCGGCTCGATCTGCAGGCCGGCCGCCTACAGCTGGACAGCCTGTCGCGCTCGCTAGGCCTGACGCGCGCCACGCGCTTCATCAGCGTGCTCGACGTCAGCTACGTGCACAACTCCGAAACCGGCAAACCGCGCGAAACCGGCTACGGCATCGATATCGAAGTGCCGTTGTTCGACTGGGGCGGCGCGCGCGTGGCCCGCGCCGAGGCGGTCTACATGCAGGCGGCGGCGCGACTGGCCGAACAGGCCATCAACGCGCGCTCGGTCGTGCGCGAAACCTACGCGGGCTATCAGGCGCGCTACGACATCGCCCGCCATTACCGCGACGAAGTGGTGCCGCTGCGCAAGCGTATCGGCGATGAAAACCTGCTGCGCTACAACGGCATGTTGGTCAGCGTGTTCGAACTGCTGACCGACGCCCGCGAGCAGGTGAACGCCGTCAACGGCTATCTCGATGCGCAGCGCGATTTTTGGCTGGCCGACTCTGACCTGCGCAGTGCGCTGGGCGGCAATCTGCCGGGGCAACCCGCGAACGCCGCAAATGCTGCGAATGCTGCGAATGCCGCGAATGCTGGAAACGATGCGGGCAGCGCCGCGCGCCCGCAGCCTTCCACGCCCAACACACAAGGACAATGACATGGTTTCCCGCCGCAATTTTCTGGGTCAGTCGGCTGCGGCCATGCTGGGCGCCGCGATGGTATCGCGCGCCGGCGCCGCGGCCTTGCCAGAGGCGCCGTTGCAGAGCAGCGCTGCCACACAGGCGCCGTTGATGCCCGCCAGCGGGCGCCCGTATCAACCCGTTGTCACGCTCAATGGCTGGACGCTGCCGTGGCGCATGCGCAATGGCTGGAAGGAATTCCACCTGGTGGCAGAGCCCGTCGAACGGGAACTGGCGCCCGGCATGACCGCGCATCTGTGGGGATATAACGGGCAAAGCCCCGGCCCAACCATCGAGTGCGTGGAAGGCGACCGCGTGCGCATCTTCGTCACCAACAAACTGCCGGAACACACCACGGTGCATTGGCACGGCGTGATCCTGCCGGCCGGCATGGATGGCGTTGGCGGGCTGTCGCAGCCGCATATTCAGCCGGGCAAGACGTTCGTCTACGAGTTCGAAATGCGGCACGCCGGCACGTTCATGTACCACCCGCATTCCGATGAAATGGTGCAGATGGCCATGGGCATGATGGGATTTATCGTGGTGCACCCGCGCAACCCGGCAGCCATGCGCGTGGATCGGGACTTTGTGTTCCTGATCGCCGCCTTCGACATCGATCCGGGCTCTTACACGCCGCGTGTGGCTGAAATGACCGATTTCACCATGTGGACATGGAATAGCCGCGTGTTTCCGGGTATCGACGTATTGCCTGTGCGGCTGGGCGACCGCGTGCGCATCCGCATGGGCAATCTGACGATGACCAATCATCCGATCCATCTGCACGGTCACCGCTTCGAGGTGACCGGCACCGATGGCGGCTGGGTGCCGCAGTCGGCGCGCTGGCCCGAGGTCACCACCGATGTCGCGGTAGGGCAGATGCGCGCGATCGAATTCGTGGCGGACAACCCCGGCGACTGGGCCTTTCATTGCCACAAGTCGCACCACACGATGAACGCCATGGGCCACAATATGCCGACCATGATCGGCGTGAAACAGAAGGATCTGGCCAGCCGCATGAACGCGCTGGTGCCGGACTATATGCCGATGGGCGAAGCGGGCATGGCAGACATGGGGGCGATGGAAATGCCGTTGCCCGACAACACGCTGCCGATGATGAGCGGCCAGGGTCCGTTCGGCCCGATCGAGATGGGCGGCATGTTCACCACGCTCAGGGTGCGCGCCGGACTGGCGCCCAACGATTATCGCGATCCAGGCTGGTATCGGCATCCGGCCGGCACCGTGGCCTTCGAACACACCGAACCCGCGACGCGGCCGCCGCGCCGTTGAAGCACCGACATGACCCCTAACAAGGAACACACGATGAAATACACGCTCACGACGCTGATGCTGATGCTTACGGCCTCGCTGGCCTGGATGCCGCAACTTGCCACCGCTGACACCGCAAACATTGCCGCGGGCGCGGCGCCTGGCGCAATCTCCGGCGCGCTGCCGGATCAGTCCGGCGTGCCGTTACCGCAAGTGGAAGGTGAAATCCGCAAGGTGGATGCCGCGGCGGGCAAGCTGACGGTTCGCCATGGTCCGATCGAGAATCTGAACATGGCCGCCATGACGATGGTGTTCCGCGTGAAGGACCCGGGCATGCTTGCGCAGGTGCAGACCGGAGACAAGGTGCGCTTCACCGCCGAGCGGCTCGACGGGCTGCTGACGATCACATCGTTGACCGTCGAGAAATAATCGGCCAACTAGCGCGATATTGGCGCCGGCTCAGTCCACGCGATAGAAATCGATTGACTGGCCAGCGTTGACCGCGCGTTGCAGCCAGTCGGGATATTCGCCGGTGCCGTCCCAGGTCTGCCCCATCGCATTGCGATAGAGCGTGCGCGGCTTGGCGGCGCTTTCGGGGGCACTGGCATTGGCAGCAACGGCACCAGCGGGCGTGGCGGCCGGGGCAGCGGCGTCGCTGTCGGGGCCGTCCTCGCTTTCCACAAAACAGCCTGCGTCGACGAGATCGTCGAACGTCAGGCCGTAGTGGTCCATCTGCTCGCGGATCCACGCCACCGCGGCTTGTTTGGCTGCATCAGACTCGGACATGACTTATCGTGCGCGCCCGCGCCACGTGGGCGGCGGGCTGGGGATCAGGGATTCGGGGATTTGCCCGCGCGGGCGAAACCAGCGGGCCAGACACGGATTCTACAGGGTGTTGGGCCTGACATCGCCAGAATCGGCGGAACACATTGTTCACCCGGCCTATTTGCACCGCTGTCGGCGGGCGGCTCCCGCGCGTGCGCAGATGCCGCGCAGCGTATGACAGCAATGTCATTATCGGGTCATCTTTGCGTTGGCACCCCGCAAATAGACTGCTTGCAAGGTCGCGAGACGACCGGTACTCACCACCCGCTGCCTCTATCCTCGAACCTTAAAGGAGTCCTTCATGTTCAAGAAAGCCCTGCTCTATTCCGCCCTCGCCGCAACGCTGGCGGGCACCGCCGGATTGGCCAACGCCGCACCGCGCAGCGCCGATCCGTTCACCGACGGCGCGCGCGCCACGAGCCACGACGGCTACGTCGATCGCAAGCGCGATGTCTACAGCGAAGGCGCCCACGACGTGCGCTCCAAGCGGGATCCGTACACCGACGGTGCGTTCTCCGCCACCGGCAAGCGCGACACTTTCAGCGACGGCGCCTGATCGTTACGTGCCTTCAGCAACGGCGGCGCCGACTCAGCGCGCCGCCGCCATGCTGGCGAATTGCGCTGCGGGCATCGGCTTGCCCAGCAGATAGCCCTGCAGCGCATCGCATCCCAACCCTGCCAGGAATGATTGCTGCGCAGCGGTTTCCACGCCTTCGGCCACCACCTGCAGCTTCAGCGTGCGTCCCAGCGCGACGATGGCCGACACGATCGCCGCATCTTCCGTATCCTCCGCAAGATCGCGCACGAAGCCTCGGTCGATTTTCAACTCGCTGGCGGGAATGCGCTTCAGATGCAGCAGGCTCGAATAACCCGTGCCGAAGTCGTCGATGGCGATGCGTACGCCCATCGCATCGAGCCGCGTCATGATTTCCAGTGTGGCCTCGACATCGCGCATCGCCGTCGTCTCGGTAATCTCGAGTGTCAGGCACGCCGCCGGCACACCGTGCTGCGCCAGCGCCCGCGCGACCGATTCGACCATGCCGGCGTGGCAGAACTGCAATGCCGACAGGTTGACCGCCATCGACCAGTCCGTATGGCCGGTCGCATGCCACACCGCCAGTTGCCGGCACGCTTCATCCAGCACCCAGCCGCCGATCGGGACGATCGTGCCGGTCTTTTCCGCCAGCGTAATGAACTGGTCCGGCATCAACAGGCCCTGCACCGGGTGATTCCAGCGCAGCAAAGCCTCCGCGCCGACCAGCCGGTTGTCCGATGCGGAGAATTTCGGCTGATAGTGCAACTGCAATTGCCCGTTGCGCACGGCGCCGCGCAGATCCTGGATCAGTGTCTGCTGCGCGCGCGCCTGGTGATTCATCGAGCTTTCGAAATAGCAGTACGCGTTGCGGCCCGACGCCTTGGCGTGATACATCGCCGCGTCGGCGTTGGTCATCAACGCATCCTGATCCTGGCCATCGGCGGGATACAGCGCGATGCCGATGGTGCCCGATACGTGCAATGCATGGCCCTCGACATATACCGTTTCGCGCAGCGTCTCGATCAGCGTGCCGGCCACCATGCCGGCGTCGGCTGGCTCGTCCACGCCAACCAGCACTACGAACTCGTCGCCGCCCACGCGCGAGATCGTGTCCTCGGAGCGCACGGCAGCGCGCAAACGGTTGGCGATCTGCACCAGCAGGCCGTCGCCAACCTGATGTCCGTAGGTGTCATTGACCCCCTTGAAACCATCGAGATCGACAAATAGCACGGCAAAGACGCCATGCTGGCGCGATGCCGCCTGGATGGCCTGCGCAAAGCGGTCTTCCAGCAGCACGCGGTTCGGCAGGTGGGTCAGCTTGTCGTGCAGCGCCAGGAACTCCAGCTCCTTGTTGGCCTCGCCCAACGCATCGGCCAGCACGGCCGTGCGCATTTCCAGCCGCATGTCGAGCACCGACGTGATCAGCGCCACGGCCAGTACGCAAACCGTGATCACCAGGATCGGCACGGCCAGCGCGTGCGGGTCCATGCCGTCCGTGGCCGCGCCGCACACGCTGCCGAGCGGAAACTGCGCCGCCGCCATGCCCGTGTAGTGCATCGCCGCGATTGCGCCGCCCATCACCACCGCCGCGCCAAATCGCAACTGATGGACGCGCGGCATGCTGCGACGCAGCCGGAACGCGATCCACAGCGCCGCGCCCGAGGCGCCCACGGCAACGACAATGGACACTACGAACAGCAGCGGGTCGTAGTCGATGCCGGGGCGCATGCGCATTGCCGCCATGCCGGTGTAGTGCATGCTGGCCACCGCCGCCCCCAGCGCCAACGCGCCCATCGCCAGGCGCCCGGGCGGCAGATGATCCCGGCTGACGAGCCGCAATGCGAAGGCCGACGCCAGCACCGCGATCAGCAGCGAAAGCCCGGTGATCGCCGGGTCGTAGCCCAGCGGGATCGGCAGGCGGAAGGCGAGCATGCCGACGAAGTGCATCGACCAGATGCCAAACCCCATGGCAATCGAGCCGCCAGCCAGCCACATGCGCGCGTAGCGGCCGCGCGCGGCAGTGGCAATACGCCCGGCCATGTCCAGCGCGGTGTAGGACGCGAGGATGGCGACAAGCACGGAAAACAAGACGAGAGGCGCGTCGTAACTGGGGGACATCATTGGGGCGTGACGGGGCAGTGGCTTTGCTGGCCCGCGATTCTGGCGGCACAGGATGACGGAACGTGTAAACGTGCAATTCCCGCCCTCTGCATCGGTTATCGGTATTTGCAAACCGGACTGAAGCGGGATTTTGCATCAGCCGCGTAAATGCCGCACCCGCGGATTTCCCCTCGCTGGCCCGCTCACGCCCAGCGCACGGTCGTGCCCGCGCGCCAACCCGCATGGGAGTGCGGCGCGGCAATGTCCCCTTGACATGCAACCACGGGACGCCCGCGATCGTCCGACAAATTCCTACATCGCAATCAGCGTGCGCCCGAAAGGCTGACGATGCGCGCGCACCTATCCTTTAGTCGTGATGAACGCGCGGCCTCGGACAAACGAACAACCACCGGCGCCGCGCAGCAGGAGAAAAAACCATGTGGAAACGAGTCGCAGGAGCACTGGCAATCAGCGCATGCTGGTGGGCGTTGTCGGGCTGCACCGCAACAGGCGCGGTGGCCGGCGGTGTAGTCGGACATGAAGCCACCGGCGGCAGCACGGCCGGCACCGTTGGCGGTGCCGTGGTGGGCGGCGTGATCGGCCACGAGCTCGGCAAATAAACGCGGGACTTAACGGGCGCTGGCGCAATCGGCAGAGTCATCGACAAACAGGATTTACGATTTCCGCGGTCTGAACGGCGGGCAGGGTCGTTCAGATTTGCGCGGCATGGACTCTAGATGGGAAGGACATGCCGCCGCGCGCCGCGCCATGAGCGTCGGCTGTTGTGCCCTTCAGCGATGAGCGGACGTTCATTGTTGAAAGGCATAACAGCATCCAACGACGAAAGATCCTACGGATCGTCATGGCGCGGCAGCGGGAAACCTCCATGGGGCGCGCCCCGAACGTAGTACGAAAACACCCCGGTCGTGGAAGCGGCCGGGGTGTTTGTTTTGGAGTCCGCGCGCGGCACGGCCGCTACCGCAGCCCCGCGTTCAATACGACTTCGGCAGGCCCAGCACGCGCTCGGCGATGTGGCACATGATCAGCTGAGCGCTGACGGGGGCGATGCGTGGAATGTACGATTCGCGCAGATAGCGTTCAACGTGATACTCGCGCGCATACCCCATGCCGCCCAGCGTCAGCACTGCGGTCTGGCACGCCTGATGCGCGGCTTCGGCGGCCAGATACTTGGCCGCATTGGCCTCCGCGCCACAGGGCTTGCCGTTGTCGTACAGCCATGCGGCCTTCCAGACCATCATGTCGGCGGCTTCCAGCGCCATCCATGCCTGCGCAAGCGGGTGCTGGATGCCCTGGTTCTGGCCGATCGGGCGGCCAAACACCGTGCGCTCGCGCGCGTAACGCGTGGCGGCGTTCAATGCGGCCCGCCCCAAGCCGACGGCTTCGGCGGCTATCAGGATGCGCTCGGGATTGAGCCCATGCAGGATGTATTCGAACCCCCTGCCCTCTTCGCCGATGCGATCCGCCGCGGGGACCATCAGCCCGTCGATAAACAGCATGTTCGAATCGACGGCGCCGCGTCCCATCTTGTCGATTTCGCGCACCTCGATGTGGTTGCGGTCCAGCGTCGTGTAGAACAGGCTCAGGCCCTGCGTAGGTT